>JAAGKN010000357.1_pt1 | contig 97915 bp, 98 predicted proteins | sample 6206371 | NCBI WGS metagenome assembly JAAGKN01 (sample SAMN11533720, study PRJNA540317) | gut metagenome | isolation source: fecal pellets from male and female animal of same cohort | host: Peromyscus leucopus | place: USA:CA | collected 2017
ATTATTGTTGATACTTATGGTGGATATGCACGTCATGGTGGTGGTGCATTTAGTGGAAAAGATTCAACTAAGGTTGATAGAAGTGCAGCTTACATGGCAAGATATGCTGCAAAAAATATAGTAAAAGCAGGACTTGCTAAAAAATGTGAAATACAACTATCTTATGCAATAGGAGTATCTAAACCAGTATCTATTTATATTAACACTTTTGGAACAAATACTGTATCTGAAGAAAAAATATCTGCTGCTATAAATTCTGTTTTTGACTTTACTCCAGAAGGAATTATTAACACTTTAAATTTACGTAGTCCGATATATGGTGAACTATCTCATTACGGTCACATTGGTAGAGAAGATTTAAATGTATCTTTTGAAAAAACAGATAAAGTTGATGAATTATTAAAAGCAACTAAGTAGTAAAAATAAAAAGAGAACATTAAACCTGATTTAGGCATAATGTTCCCTTTTTTATTTTGTTTATTCTTCAAATTTTATTGAATATTCACATTCAAATTGTTCATTAATTTCAAGTTTAATATTATCTTTTTTATTTTCGAAAATTTGGTCAGAATCAGTATAATCCGCAGTAGTATACCATGGTTCAATACATACAAACGGTGCATTTTTCTTTGACCAAAATGCTAAATATTTAAATCCTGTAAAATCAACTTCCAATTTTGTCCTATCGTTTTCTATCAATCTAACCTTCTTTGAGCTTAAATCACTCATTATGATCGCATCGTGCGTAAAAGTATCTTTTTGTATATTGATACATTTGTTGTTAGTTAGCAAGGACTTATTTATATAGTTGTCCTTATATGAAATAAGTCCATTATCTAACTGGTAAAACCTTTCATTTTCCTCTATTTTCTCAAACTCAAACCTATATTTGTTGTCTCTTAAATCTATCGCAAATGCAGGATGACCGCCAATTCCGAAAAACATTGACTTATCATCTAAATTCTTTACTATATACTTTACTGTAAGTTTATCATTATCTACAATATAACTTACATATAGTTCAAACTTAAAAGGATACATCTTCAATGTTTCTTCGTTATATCTTAACATATATGTATGTTCCCTTTCTGATATATTTACGATGTCAAACTTCATGTCGCGCGCAAATCCATGTTGTGACATCTCATATCTTTTCCCTTGAATAGTTGTTGCATTGTTTTTTAAACTTCCTACAATTGGAAAAAGGATAGGGGCTCGTCTTTTCCAGTATACTTTTCCTTCTTTATCTAATACGTTTTCTCCTTGATGTAAATACTCTTTTCCTTGAAATTTTATACTAGTAAGCTCTGCTCCACTAGGTGTTGTTATTATCTCTAATTTCACCTTATGCCTCCTATCAAAAAGGAGATTATTATATCACAGCATTTTCAAATATACAAGTTTTTATACAAAAAAATTTAAATATTTTTACATGTTTCTACAAAAATTATTTTTACAATTGTAAAATAAGATAAGCCAATCTAAATTTCGATTTTAAACAATTCTACCTTCTAGCTAACCAACTTTACATTATTTATACAAAAATACTTTAAAATCTAAATTTGAAGCAAATAGACATATAAAAAGCAAAAGCTACGTGTAAAAACACGCAGCTTATAATTTATATTAGATTTAAAGTATAATTTAAATCTATATTTCTTGTTTGAAAAATAGATTGACTATTTTCTAAAAATTTTTCTATTTCCAATAGATTGTCTTTTCTATATCTTTTAAACGTTGTTGTTTTTTTACCAATTGAATCTTTAAAAGCAAATTCAATTTTGATATCTTTAAACTTTCCATTAAACTCTTCAACTATTATTTTATATACTCTTGTTCCATCATGTAGTTTCAATGGCATCCCTTTAATATATTCAATTGAATTTTCTTTTATTATTCTATTTTTTATTGCTCTAATATTTCTAGATAACTTTGGTCTACTTTCTATCCAGTCACTAATCTGGTCTTTTAAGACAACCTCCTTTTCTTCTTTTTTTAATTGATTAATACGTATATTATTACACATATAAATCTCTCCCTTCTTAAAATTATTTTTTTCTTTTGAAGTATGTTTATAATGTTTACATAAATATTATAACATTTTGGATATAATTATGTCAAGTTAAGTGTTGTATATTTACTAAATAATATTAATATAGTTCTTAATTTATGATACAAAAAAGGTAGTATATTAAATACTACCTTATATAATCTATGCTACACAACCTACGATATCTTCAACTATATCTATAGGAACTAGAACTTCACGTCCATAGCCTTGTTGGAATTTCATGTTTTTACCAACCACTTCTTTATCAAAGCTATTTGACATATAAGCATGTTCAACAGCCTTTCTAAATTCGCTACTTCCGTAGCTTCCTATTTTAAGCACCTCTAGTACTTCTCCTTTTTTTAATAGTTTTTTTAAGTTTTTCATAATAACCTCTCCTTTGTAATTTTTATATTTATACATTAATAATTAAAAGAACGAACTAGAAATACTAGAATAATTGTAGCATAAAACTGCTCAAAAATTTTCTTGCATTACTAGAACATATTATTGTTCCTTTTCATATTTAATATACACTTATATTATACCACATTTTTAGTTATTTTTCAAGTTTTATGTATACATAAAAAGTCAGAGTATTTAACTCTGACTTTTGTTTTTAATGTGAATCTTCTAAATCTTCAATTTCACTTAAATCATTACATTTAGATAATCTTTCTTCAAATTCATCCAAAGATAAAAATGTGTGTATATCCATTGTATATGGTGTCTTTTCAGATTTATATTCATCTAATGTAGATTTTTCTTCATCTTCTTGAAATTCTATTTTAACATCTTTTTCGTTATTTCTATCATATTCTTCATCTTTTACTTCAATTTTTGTTATCTTGCAATTTTTATTTATTACTAATGGATTGTTATCCTCATATAATATACAATCCTCATCTCTTTGAGCTAACACAATAGCTAACTCATTTTGTTCTTGTTTATAAGAACTCTCCTCTTTAATTTGTTTTTGAAAATCTCTAATTTTCATATTCTTTTTCCTCCTTAAAATTTTAATTGCAAAAAAGATATCATCCGCATAATTAGCAGACACAAAATATAATTAATGCTCTTTTATTATAGCATATTATATGGTTTATGTCAACTTTAAAAGAATATAAAAAAGAGATAGTATATTACTATCTCAAAATAAAACCTAATTAATCTTTCTTTTCTTCTACATTTTCACTAGATTCTTCAGCATCTAAATAATCTTCTCCAAACTTATCTTCTAGCTCTTCCTCTGTTCTTTCTTCTATATTTTGTTCCACTTTTTTATTATCCATATTCTCATACTCTTCATCATGAAGTTCAATGTCTATATTATTTTGTGGAAGTTCAATAACAGAATCTGTAGTAGTTGTTTTTTGCTTAGATTTTTGTTGCATTTTCCACATAGCTCTTTTAAACATACGAGTTATCTTTTCAACCACATTTTGTTCTTCTGGAACAACCATAAGCATATTTTTTAACATCTTGTCCTCTTCTTTGTCTTGTTTAGAACCTTTATATGCTAGTAGTTCTTCTTTCCAAACATGGAAATCATTTTTTCTAATACTTTCTTCTAAATCAAAAATTCTTCTTGTTATTTCATTTAGTTGTTCATAATCTACAATTCCACCATTTCTAAATCTATAGAAAACACTTTTATATGATATACATTTATTTATAATATATTTTAATTCCTTTTCTGAAAGCTCATCTTTATGCTGTTCTATTTTTTCTTCTAAGCCATCTACCAATTGGTCTGCTTTGGCTATATTTTCAATCTTCTCAAGTATATCCTTTTGAAGATCATTATCCATATTAGGGTCACTTTCAATAGTGTCAAAGATTTCTCTTATTTCCATATCTTCCCTCCAGTATTAACTCATTAATATTTAAATTATATAATCTTTTTAAATAAAAAACAACTAATTTTAATAATTATTACTTCATTTCTTTTACTTTATTTATCATTTTTTGGTACACATTTTTCATATGAGGTTCTGCAGATAGCTCTGCTACACTATCTATATCTTGCCATGCGACATTACTATTTTCATCTGGCTTAATCTTTATTTCTTCATTTTCATCTGCTTCAAATATATATGCTACAGATAAATGTACATGAGAATTAACATACTTTCCCCTTTTAACATGCCCTGCTACTGGTAATGAATCTATGCTCATTATTTTTCCATCATTTAGTACTTTTATATTCTTAACTGATGTTTCTTCTATCACTTCTCTTTTAGCAACAGCAAGTAAATCTTCTTCTCCATCTGCATGTCCACCAATCCAACACCATGAATTATATATATTATGATAAATCATTAATACTTTATCTCTATTTTTATTTACAACTAAAGCTGATGAAGTTAAATGAATAAACTCATTTTCTCTATCTAAAATGTTATCAAAAGTATTCATTGAATCTAGTATAAATTCTTTATCTGTTTGTTCTTGTTCATCAACTGGGATATAATCTATTATCTCTTTTTTTAAGTCCATTTTTTCTCACCTGTTTTTATATTATATCCCAATTAATGTAATTACTCAATAGAAATGATATTATTACTAATATAGTTTACCTTCATATACCATTTCCGCAGTTCCTATCATACTAAGTTCACTACTTATTTCATTATATACTATTTCAAGCATTCCTCCCTTTAATGATACATTACAAATATTTTCAGTTACGCCATTTAGATATCCTGCTATAACTGATGCTGTAGCTCCTGTTCCACAAGCAAGTGTTTCTCCAACACCTCTTTCCCACACTCTAATTTTAATATTTTCTCTATCTATTATTTGTACAAACTCAACATTAGTTCTATCTTTAAAAATCTTTAAATTTTCTATCTCTTTTCCATACTTTTCAATATCTATGTTATCCACATTATCTACAAATATAACAGTGTGATTATTACCTACAGATAAACATGTTAAATAATATTCTTTATCTAAAATATCAAATCTTTCATTTATTATTACATCTTTTGGATAATTAATTTCTAATTTATCTGTATTAAAAAGTGGTATTCCCATATTTACTTTAATATTTTTAACAACATCATCTTCTACATAAACTTCTACATCTTTTATTCCAGATTTAGTACCAATTTTCATTCTTTTTTTAGTTACAATACCTTTTTCATATACATATTTTGCAACACATCTTATACCATTACCACACATATCTGCTTCACTACCATCTGGATTAAAAATTCTAAAATATATATCTGCTTTTTTAGGAGATATTTCCATTATATCTTGTAAATCTTCTTTAAATATAAATATACATCCATCTGAACCTACTCCAAAATTTCTATTAGAAACTTCTTTAGTAAATGAAGACATATTTTCTATTTTTTCTTCATCATTGTTAATGTATATATAATCATTTCCACACCCTTGCATCTTTGTAAATAATACCAAAAAAATCACCTCATGTTACAATATATGAGATGATTTTAATTTTATGTTTTTAGTCTACATTAGATAAATCAAAATTAGGTACATATTCTTCTTCATGTTCACCAAGCTCCTGAATATATCCATTTTCTATACCTAGTTCTTCTAAATAATCTTGTACTTCATTTAATTCTTCTTTACTTACTTTTCTATTTATTTCAGGATATTTTTCTACGTCACCTGTTGGAAAATACTGAGCCATAACACTTACTAATGTATCATCTTTAAACTCTTCGGATATCTTTTTAAGTACCATTTTAGAATTTAATACATTATTTGGTAGTATCATATGACGTATTATAACTCCACTAACCATTATACCTTCATCGTTAAATTTAGGATTACCTACTTGTTTTATCATTTCTTTAATAGCAGGTATTACAGATTCTACATAGTTATTTACACCAGAATATCTTAATGCTAATCTATTTGTTGCATATTTAAAATCTGGTAAATATATATCTATATATCCTTTTAGTTTTCTTATTGTCTCTACTTTTTCATATCCACTAGAATTATATACAATAGGGATAGTTAGTCCATTACTTTTAGCTATTTTAATTGCCTCTATTATTCCATCAACATACATAGTTGGAGTAACTAAGTTAATGTTATTTACACCTCTTTTTTGTTGTTCTAGAAAGATATCTGCAAGTCTTGAACTTGTTATCTCTTTTCCAAATCCATCTCTGGATATTTTAAAATTCTGGCAATATACACATCTTAAGTTGCAATTAGAAAAAAATACAGTTCCTGATCCACTTTTTCCACTAATACATGGTTCTTCAAAGTCATGTATTGAAACAAGTGCTACTTTTATTTTATCTGTTGCTCCACATACGCCAGAAAATCTTGTTCTATCTATACCACATTCACGTGGACACATTTTACAATTTTTATATTCACACATATTATTTACACCATAATAATTATACCATATTGTTCAATATCTATTGAAATTTAATATTTCAAATGATATAATGTAGTTGTAGTAAGCTCAACAGGAAGAGCTCGTCATAGACGGTGTGTCAGTTCGAATCTGATCTACTTGCTTCAATCCTTGTGATTGAGGTAATCCTTTTTAATAATTTTTTTTCAAGCTATCCCTTCGGGGATAGCCTTTTTTACCTCAAAAAGGCAAAAAAAAAAAAAAAAAAAACATCGAAAATGTTTTTTCAATGTTTCTTTATTTTTTAATAAATAAAAGTTTTAGGACACATTTGGACTAAATCCAAATATATTTTCATCATAATCTAATAGCCAACCTCAACTTGCTTCTGATGAAAGGCATGTGATTTATTCTTACTACTTACCGGTAATATATTAATAGTCGTAAGATAATTAATGCAACGTATCATTAATATATATTATATTTCAATAAATTTGATAAATCAAATTTAATCTATATAATATAAATTCAAACCACTTTTATTTATACGTTTACACATCACCACACATTCTTTCGTTTTATATCTTACTAAAGTTAACCATCAATGTAGTAATATATAAGATATCTAGCGATCAAATGCATCCCTTAAAGTTTCTACTTATAATTTTTAATAAAGAAACTTCTTTAGTACAAGCTCCAGAGAGCTTATTTTATCAAAACCATTAAATCATCTTCTATTGAAGAACTCCGTTAACTACGATGTCAAAATTAACTGCGTTAACTGAATTTGATACACATACAGATAAAACTGTTGCTTCACTTCCAGCGTCTACTGTTAAAACACCATTGTTAAAAGAATAGTTTATTCCGTCAAGCCCTTCTACTTTAACGTCATCTCCATTTACTCTGAATTGAATTTGAGATCCAACTGTAGTTGTATATCCATCAATTGCAGATACAGAAACTGGGTTAACTGTTTTTACAGGTTCAACTGGTTTAACTTCTTCTATTTTAGGTTCTTCTTTTTCTACTGGTTTAACTTCTTCTTGTACTTCTGTTTTTGGTAATTCTAAATCAGTAATTTCTGTCTTTCCATTAGCAGATTCTTCTTCTTTAGTAGTTGAGTTAAGCATTTCATCTAAGTCTTCATCTGTTGTATCTTCGATACAAGCATTGTCATCTTTAACGTCTTCTACTTTTTCTTCTTCTGTTGTTGAAGGAACTTCGATAGCTTCAGCTTTTTCATCTTCTATGTCAACTTTTTCTAAGTCTTTTTTGCTTTCATCTTCTTTAGTTTCTTCATTTTTTTCAATGGCGATTATCCCGTTGTCTAATTCTTTTATTGTGTCACCATTTTCTTCAGCTTCTCTGATTGCATTCTCTGTATCAGCTTCTTCTTTTGAGTTGTCTACAATTGTAATTTCTGCTGGTTCTTCACCACCTGTTACTTCTACTTTAGCTTCTTCTGTATTTTTGTGTGTAACATTTGTGATTTTATCAGTTGGGTTTTTTACGTCTCCGTATTTTCCTTTTGCTGATTTTTTTGTTTTTGAAGAAGTTTCTGTTTCTTCCTCTATTTCTAATTCTGCTTCTGGTTCTTCTGCTACTGGTTCTTCAGTTGTTTCTTCTACTGCTTCAACAGTGTTTTCTACAACTTCTTCAACTTTGTGACAAGCAAATAAATGATACGCCCCAATAACAAATAACATTACGGCAATAACAATTGCTGTAAAAATTCCTTTTTTAGTTAACTCGTCTCCGATTAACTAATGACACAGCTATAAAAGCTAAAATTACAACTGCAACTAATAAGTTAAATGAAAATACTAAGCATGATGCTGTAAATAATTTCACAACTGTAGCTGTTGCTATACCTCCTATAGCTAATTTTGCCATATCCTTTGATGTTTCCTTTTTTAATAATTCTTTCATTTTTTCCATTTTTTTACCTCCCATAAAAATTTTTTTTTAACTTATTACACAAAAATGGATTGAAATGTAATTAAGTTAGTTACCAAAAAATATCGCAGAATAAAAATAAAGCTAAACTTTAAGTTAATGTATAAACGACAAATTTTCCAGTATAAATACTAGAATTTCTTTATATCTTTTATTTTATACATTTAAAGTATTAACTTCAAATACTCGAACATATTTTTGATACTTATATTATACCACATTTTCATTTGAATATCAAGTACTAACATTACATAATGTGAATTAATAATATAAATATTTGGTAACTATATTATACCACTATTTTACATAAAATTCAATATTCTATATTTACATAAATCAAAATTGTACAAAAAATAGTTAAAGTTTTAATCTATTATGATTAATTTACTTTAACTATTTTATTTATTATATTGATTTATCCTCTTTAGAAATACTTTTTTCTTGTTTTTTATCACTTTCTAATTCTTTTTTAGCAACTAAATACTCATATTCTTTTTTATATGTCTTTAATTTTTCTTGCTCTTTATATTTTAAATCATTATATCCATCTCTTAAAGATTTTACATCATTTAAATCTGTAACTTCTTCACTGATTTCTGCAACTGATTGTGGAACAGTTATATTTTTATTATTTCCTTTTATTTTTAGATTTCTTTGTATTTTAATTTCATCTCTTTTTATTTGTTTTTTCTTTTCAGAAGAATTAAATGTTTTTAATTTAAATCCACCTTTTTTAAAGAATGATTCTTTCTCACTTAATTCTTCTGCCATTGATAGAAATCTTTGCTCTATAGATTGTATTCTATTTTTATATGTTTTTTGTATATCATATATATTCTCATCTAAGTTTTCTCTAATAATTGCTTCATTTTGTGCATTTTCTTTTAATGATGAAGCCTTATTTTCACAATATTTTCTAGTTTCAGTAAGCATTGCTCTAAGAGATTTAGCTCCTACCATTTTCTCAGCTTTTTTAAAGTCTTTTTCTTTACTTGCATCCACTGTATTAATAAATATTGAACTATACAAGTCTTGTATTTCTTGCATTTTTTCTTTTCTTTTATCTTCAGAATAAAATGGATTTATTCTTGCTCTTTTTTGTGCTTTAGCATTTTCTTTTATTACTTGGTATAATTCTTTTCTTGAGCCATCTTTATTATACTCTTTATATAATATTGGCATTTTCTTTAATAACTTAGGATTTTCTTTTACCTTTTTATCTACAAGTACACTTGTTATATAATCTCTATCTCCTATAACATCTTCATATTGTAAATACTCAGTATCTACAAAAGCGTCGTTTAAATTTTCATCTAATTTTTGTTGTAACGCCTCTTTAACCTTTTTATTTCTTGCAGATTTTCCAAGTACATCTATTGCATCGGAATAGCCTTTTTCTCTTGCATTTCTTTCTATGTATTGTTTTCTATAGTTATCTCCTTCATGATAATATTCTCTACCATATTGTGATATTGCTACAAATTCTCTTGCATATTTTAGAGCTTCTTCACTATTTATATCTTCTATTTTTTGAACTCTTTCTGTAGCAATATGTTGTTCAAGATGAGTCATTTCGTGATGTATTGTTTGAATATATGCTACAAAACTATTTAATCTATCTTGTTCATTATCGCTTCTTAGTCCTTTTCTTGGATAATTTAGGTTAAGATTTATTACAGGTCCCATTCTAAACTCAAGTTTTCTATTAGATTTGCGAAATCCAGGTCCTTTTTGATATCTTAATCTACCACGTTTCTTTTCAATATTAAATTTTTGAACAGAAATATTTTTATTAATACCATATTTTTTCTTTTCCAATTTTATCATCTGTTTTGCATATTTAAGTAATTTTGCATCTAACTTCTTATTACTTAATTTAGATTTTCTAGCACAGACTTCTTTCATTAGTTGCTTTGTAATTTCACGTTTTTTACTGCCTATCTTTTCACTTTTTCTTTCAAATTTTGATTTCATAATCTAATCACCCTTTTTTTCTTTTTTATACTCATCTGGTATTAAATCACTAATATCGTTATTTTCTATATTTTTAATCATATCATCAAAAACTTCACTTTGCTTTGCTTGTCTTTTCATTTTCATTCTAATCCAAAGTTTTTCAAATATGTTTCTTCCTTCTATTTTCTTATTTTCCTCGTCAGATAAACAAGAAACTAAATCTTCATAGTTTTCTTCTTCCATATATCTTACCTCCATAAAATAATATATCTTCTCTTAGATTATATTTTATAATATATATTAATGAAATTTCAACAATACGCTAAAATTTCATGTTATTTCTTTATTTTTAAATAAAAAAATAGCTAAAGACTAAATCTATTAAGATTTATATCCTTATGCTATAACTTTTGAAGCCTTTATTGGTTAAGCCAAGCGTCTAGTTCATCATCTGATGCTTCTTCTATTACGCTAACTGGTTCAACTTTTTCTTCTGTAACTACACTTGATGTAACTTCAACAGATGGTTGATTAGTATCAATTGCAGGTTCAGTTTTTGGAGCTTCTTGTTTAGGCTCTTCTTTTTTGTTTTCCGCTATTGCTGTAATTCCAGAGTCTAAATTTGTTACTGTAGATCCGGTTATTTTGAGCTTCTTCAACAGCTTTTGCTGTATCATTTAACTCTTTTGAGTTATCTTCAACAACTATTTCTGCTGGAGCCTCAACTACTGCTGATGTTTCAGCTGGTTTAGTGCTACTTTCTATAGTAACATCTAATTTTTCTTCAGCTGGACATTCTGCAGTTGTTTTAACAGAAGCTTTTTCTGTAGTATTTTCTACTACATCTTCTACTGTTGTTTCTTCAACAACTACATTTTCAACAACTTCTTGTGGAAATTCTGAAAGTACTTCTGCTCCTTCTGGTGCTTCTACTCTACTTGTTAATAAAGCAACTCCTAAAATTCCTAATGCAGCAACTCCTGCTAATTTTACTAATTTTTTCATAAAAATCTCCCTTCTTATATGATAATCCCTTTGTATTAACTAAAAAAGTTTAGAATTATCTCAAACTTACCAAAAATTTATTTTGGCATAAGCCTTTATATACTTATATTTTACCACTTTTTTACAAAAAAATCAAGTTTTATGTAAAATTCCTCGTTGCAATTTAGATATAAAATAAGAGTAATTATATTATTACTCTTATTCTTTTGAATTTAATTCATTTATTCTCTTTTTATAGTTATTTATTTCTTTCCTAATAACTAATATATCTTCTCTAATTTTTTCTATTTCTTCTTTATATAATTTAGCTAGTTGTTTTTGTGTTTCAATATCCATTTCTTCTTGTGTAATTTCTTCTTTTTCAAATTTTTCTTTTATTTTTTTAATATCTTCCATACTATACCTCTTTAATTTATCTAATATTATTGTATAGTGTGTTATAACAATTGTCAATTTATATTATTAAGTATTTTTAACATTAATTCACTACTATATATATTAATTTTTGTCACATTTAGTATTGAATTTTAAAAAGTATTATGTTATACTTAGAACATATTGATACAAAAGCTATGAACAAGAGGAGTAAGATAAAGGTTGTCTTAAAGAGAAAAAGACTCATAGGCTGAAAGGTCTTTTAGAAAAACATATCTGAAGGTAGCTTGGGAGCTGGTATACCGAAGTTTAATTATGTGTAAGTATACTCCGTTGCAGTCGGTAAATCTGTTAATAAGAGCATACAAGTATTTGTATGAATTAAGGTGGTACCGCGAATCACAGTCATTCGTCCTTAAGTTTTAAGGATTAATGGCTGTTTTTTTATATTTTAATTAGATGAAAGGAGTAAAGTATTATGCTTAGAGATTTTGGAATATTTATTGCACTCGTCTGTCTTTTACTTTCAATTATTGTAGTACTAAATGCAAGATGGGTTATAAATTGTATAGATAGTAGCAAAGATTTAGAAAATAAAATGGTAGGTAAAATAAAGGTCGTCTCAACACTCGTGAGTATAATATCTTTATACGTCGTTGCTATTTTAATTAAATAAATATAGAAAAGGAGAGAAAAAATAATGGAAAATAATTTTAATTATTCAAAAAGAGAAGAAGAAATATATAACAATTGGGAAGAAAAAGGTTACTTTAAACCAAGTATGGATAAAACAAAGGAAAGTTATTGTATAATGATGCCACCTCCAAATGTAACAGGTAAATTACATATGGGACATGCACTTAGATGCATCTATTCAAGACTTTCTAATTAGATATAAAAGAATGCAAGGATATAATACTTTATGGGTTCCAGGAACAGATCACGCAGCAATTTCTACAGAAATGAAAGTTGTTCAAAGCTTACGTGAAAAAGGAATTAAAAAATCTGATTTAACTCGTGAAGAATTCTTGGAAAAAGCATGGGATTGGACTAGACTTTATGGTGGAACAATTCAAAGACAACAAAGAAAAATGGGATGTTCTTGTGATTGGTCAAGAAGTCGTTTCACACTTGATGAAGGTTTATCTAAAGCTGTTGAAACAGTGTTCTTAAAACTTTATGAAAAAGGATATATTTATAAAGGAAAAAGAATGGTTAACTGGTGTACAAGCTGTAATACATCAATTTCTGATGCAGAAGTTGAATACAAAGAAGAAGCTTCACACATTTGGCACATTAAATATCCAATTAAAGATTCAGATGAGTATTTAGTGGTTGCAACAACAAGACCTGAAACAATGCTTGGAGATACTGGTGTTGCTGTAAACCCTAAAGATGATAGATTTAAACATTTAATTGGTAAAAAATGTATTCTACCAATTATGAATAAAGAAATACCAATTATTGCTGATCCATTTGTAGATATGGAATTTGGTACTGGTTGTGTTAAATTAACACCTTGTCATGACCCTAACGATTACCAAGCTGGTATTAAAAACAATCTTGAGTTTGTTGAAGTATTTGATAGTAACTTAGTAATGAATGATTTAATACCAGAAGTGGCAGGAATGAATGCATATGATGCAAGAAAAGTTGTAGTAGACATGTTAACAGAACAAGGATACTTAATTAAAATTGAAGATTACACACATAATGTTGCAAAATGTGAAAGATGTAAAACAACAATTGAACCAACTATTTCAGACCAATGGTTTGTTAAAATGGGTGAACTTGCAAAACCTGCTATAGAAGAAGTTAGAAATGGTAATATTAAATTTATACCATCTAAATATGATAAAACATACTTTAACTGGATGGAAAATCTACAAGATTGGTGTATATCTCGTCAATTATGGTGGGGACATAGAATACCAGCATATACTTGTGATGAATGTGGACATATTAATGTTTCAAAAGAAACTCCTACAAAATGTGAGAAATGTGGATATCAAAACTTACACAAGATCCAGATACATTAGATACATGGTTTAGTTCTGCATTATGGCCATTCTCAACATTAGGTTGGCCAGAAGAAACAGAAGATTTAAAAACTTTCTATCCAACACAAACATTAGTAACAGGATTTGATATTATATCTTTATGGGTATCTAGGATGATATTCTCAGGCCTTGAATATGTAGGTAAAAAACCATTCTCAGATGTTATAATTCATGGTATGGTTAGAGATGACCAAGGCAGAAAAATGAGTAAAACACTAGGTAATGGTGTTGATCCACTAGATGTTATTGAAAAATATGGTACTGATGCACTAAGATTTTCACTAATACTTGGTATAACATTTGGAAACGATATTAGATATATTCCAGCTAAAGTTGAACAAGGTGCAAACTTTGCAAACAAATTATGGAATGCTTCAAAATTTGTTATTATGCACTTAGAAAAATATACTGGAAAATATGATTTAGCAAAACTTACTGCAGAAGATAAATGGATTTTATCTAAAGTAAATAGACTTGCAAAAGAAATGGCAGCAAATATAGATAACTATGATCTTGGTGTTGCTACACAAAGAATTTATGACTTCATTTGGAATGAATTCTGTGATTGGTATATCGAACTTGTTAAAACTCGTTTATATGATGAAAACTGTGACACAATTCAAGAAGCAATGTTTACATTAAAAACAGTTTTAGAATATAGCTTAAAAATGTTACATCCTATTATGCCATTTGTTACTGACGAAATTTATGCTACATTAAATCCAAATGAAGAAAGTATAATGGTTTCAAATTGGCCACAATATACTGAAGAATTTAACTTTGAAAATGAAGAAAATGAAATTGAAATGTTAAAATCTATTATTACTGAAATTAGAAATATACGTAATAATATGAATGTTCATCCTTCAAAAAAATCTAAATTAATATTTGTGACTGAAAAATATGATACATTACTAAATGAAAGTAGAGCTTTTATTGAAAGACTTGGATATGCAAATGAAATAACTATACAAAAAGATAAACAAGATATTCCAGCAAATGCTATGTCTATTATGCAAAAAGACTTAGAATTATATATTCCATTTGAAGATTTAGTAGACATTGAAGCTGAAATAGAAAGACTAAATAAAGAAAAAGAAACAGCTACAGCTGAACTTTCAAGAGCTCAAGGAATGCTTTCAAATGAAAAATTTGTAAGTAAAGCTCCTGAAAAACTTATAAATGCTGAAAAAGAAAAAGTTCAAAAATACACTGAATTATTAGAAAAAATAGAAACTAGATTAAAAGAACTTAAAAATAACTAATTATATAGTAATTAAAAGATGGTAGAATCTTGCCATCTTTTAATTTGCTTCGTTGACTAGAAAAATCACTTATGATATAATTTAAATTAAATTTAAGGAGACAACAACATGAAGAAAAAATTAATGTATATATGTATGATTTTTGTTATGATAATAACATGTACTTGTTCAAATTTTGTAGTTGCAGCAGTTATTCCAAGAGCAGCGATTCAAAATCCAAGTTCTGGTACAGTTGAAGTTGGTGGAACAATTACATACCAAGTAAGATTTTATAATTCTCCTACAAGTATAACATTAAGTCCTGGAGATATTAGAGTATCTGGTGTTAATTGTAATATAAGTGTACAAGGTTCTGGTAATGAATATAGAACTATCGTATTAAGCAATATACAAGGAAGTGTTGGTAGTGTTGGTTTTATATCTTACATTGCTGGAGGTATAGCATCAAATGAAGCTGGGGGTTCTAGAGAAATGAACTTAACATCAACATCATTTACAATTGTTGCAACAGTAAATAACAATCCAGCACCTCAACCACAACCTGACCCAGGAAATAATAACAACAATAATAATAACAATTATTTACCACCATCAAACAATAATACTCCAGCACCTGAGCAACCTGCTCCAGAAGAGCCAAAAGAAGAAGAAAAGAAAGATGAAACAGCTCCAACTATGGAAATAGGTAATCTTTCAGATACAACAACTCAAGTTGGTAAAGAAATATCTTTTGATATAACATATAAAGATGAAACTGAAATGGGAGATATTACTTTAAATAAAAATGATATTACACTTTATGGATTTAAAGCAGATATAAATATTTCAGGAGATGGAAATACTAGAAAAGTAACTTTATCTAATATTCAAGGAAATTTAGGTGGTCTTAAATATATTAAAATTGCAAGTAAAACTGCAAAAGATAAAGCAGGAAATGAAGTTAAAGAAAGTGGTAAAACTTCAATGTTTAAAGTTATAAATAATGATACAAAAAATAAGCCCGATGATTGGATAGAAAATCCAAACACAGGTAGATAAACTTAAAGCCAGAGATTATTTCTCTGGCTTATATTTTTCTTTTATCTAGTTTAACTCTATCTTTATACTTATTTTATCTGTTGGTCTTCTACACTCTGTTGAGTTAATATACTCACATATATTTTCTTCTAAATTTTCCTCTGAGTATTCACCTTTAAATTTAAGTTTATCTTGAATTTTATTTGCACTTGGTATTCTATTTTTTACAATTGGTGCAAGCTCATCTGATATTAAACTTATATTTTTTAAGAAATATATAGGAAAACCTGCGTCTCTTGCTTTCATTAAATTATCTGAATCTACTGATGAAATAAATAAGTTATCTCTTTTTTCTACTGTTAATATTTTTAATTCATCCCAAAATAAATCTATATTCATTATATTTCCTCCATTTCTCTTTCATAACATTTATTGTCTATTATCTTATAATAGTCTAGTCCTATACATTCACATATATTTTGTAATCTATTATCCCATGCCACACGAACAAATTCTTTATATTCTGCTGGAATTTTATTATCTATTTTCTTTTCAACTTCTTGTATTGCTTTATTTATATCCATATTTTCTGCACACTCTTTAGCAAAGAAAATATTATCTTCATTTTCATTAAGTAAATAATATAATGTATCTTCCCAGTATGAATATTCTTCTTCTCTTTTATATTCAGGTATACCTGTATCTGAATAGCAAAGGTCAATTCTATCTGCAAGCATATCTTCGTTTTCTAGCATATCATATATTTCATCTTCACTAAAGTTAGATCCTAAACAATATGTGTTATGGCAAAGTGGAGCAAGTTCTATTGTATCTTCATTATTTTCTTTTTTACCTACAATAAAATCTAAATCTGTAGGTTTTCTATCCGTAGCTAAAGTAAATATATCTGCTATACATACTTTTTGTATATCTTCAATACATTTATTTTCAATATCTTCATCTAAATATTCTGCTAAGCAATACTCATGTACTGCATCAAATAAATCTTCTATATCATAATCATTATCATAAGTTAAATATCTTCTACTTTCAAGTAATTCAGAACCATTAATAATAAACTCATTATATGAATAATTTTCTAATACATTATCTGATATAGTAGCTAAATTTCCATCATATGTTGCTAAATCAAACTTGGCAGTATTAATTCCAACCTGCTTTAATAACTCTTCATATATAAGCTCAGAATAAACATTATAATTACTACTTACATACTCGTTATCTCTTGGTTTAACATATATAAATTTCTCATCTCCCTTCTTTTTTACCCTTGTCCAAAAATTTAATTCATCATATCCATCAATATAATATGGATATGTAAAGTTTGATGGATTATCTAAGAAATATTCATCTAAATCTATGAATCCATCTTTTCTGTAATCTTCTATATTACTTTTCATTTTTAATCACCTCGCGTATATATATAACACACTTTTTACGAAACAGGGTAATAAAAAAGAGCCCTTTTTCTTGTAACCTTTTGCGATGACTAAACCTTACAAATAATATTTGAATTCTAAGCTTTTTAAAGGTAAAAAAAGATAAAAAAATAGAAGCTATTAGCTTCTATTTTAATTACATTTATTATTCAGCTTCTTCTGGAGCTCCCATTGGGCAAACTGATGCACATGTTCCACAAGCAATACATTTTTCTGGGTCGATTACATATTTTCCATCTCCCATTGATATAGCTCCTACTGGACAGTTCATTTCACATGCTCCACAAGCGATACAATTATCGTTTATTCTGTATTTCATTATTTTCACCTCCCAATAATTTTATTCAACTATTTCACTATTATCATTTTCTATAGTTTCTGTTATTTCTTCTTCCTTTTTATTTTGTTTAGGTGCCCATTTTAGTTTTTCCACTGGGTATGTCTCATATCTTTCCTCATCTTCATCATCTATTCCAAATCTAACTTTAACTGTTAAATTTAGTATATCTACTGAAGTGATCTTTGCTCTTTCTTTTTCACCTTTTACTCTAACAATTTCTCCTACTTTAGGTAGTTTCTTTAAATTTTCTTTATATAATTCTTCTTCATATCTTAAGCAACACATTAATTTTCCACATGCTCCAGATAACTTAGACATATTTATTTGTAATCCTTGTTCTTTTGCCATTTTAATAGTTACTGGATCAAAGTTTTGTAAATGTGTTCTACAACATACTTCTTTTCCACACATTCCAAGAGTTGGATATTCTCTAACTTCATCTCTTGGCCCTATTTGTCTAAGTTCAATTCTTGCTCTATATTTAGAAGCAATTATTTTTACTAATTCTCTAAAATCTACTCTATCTTCAGATACAAAATATATTGTAAGCTTTGTCCCATCTAAAGTATATTCAGCTGTTAAAACTTTCATATCTAATTCTAGTTTTTTAGCTTGCTCTTTACAAAATACTAAAGCTTCTTTTGCTTTTTCATCCATTTCTTTTTGTATTTTAAAATCTTCTTCTGTAGCAATTCTTTTTATTTTTGGAAATTCTTCATTTTCTTCTACTTCAAATATTTTTGCCACAACTCCAATTTCTTCACCTTTATCTGTATCTGCAACAACGCTATCTGATATATTTAAATTGTCATCATCTGTTAAATAAAAAGAAAGTTTTCCTGTTCTTTTAAATCTTATTCCTACTTTCTTCATTTATGCCTCCTTTATGCTATCTATTAATCTTAGTAGCATACTATCTATAATTATATCATAATTTCCGTTAAATTTTAATCTATTTTTTGCATTTTCCACTATTTTCACACATTCATATTTGTTATTCTTATATAGAATGTATTCTAAATAATCTAAAAGGTCATCTAAGGCAAAATTTATATTATAAGAATGTCTCATTACCTTTATAGTATTTAAGGCGTTTAAATACGAATATAGCTCGTCCACCGCTTCAAATTTTTCTAAAAGATTATTTTTTATTATATCTTCTGCTTTTCCAATAGAGCCATTTATATATTCAAGTATTGAATCATTAAATGTAACATTATATTTTTCATATATATATTGTTTTAATTCTTCTTTACCTATTCCTTCAAATGATATTTGAGTTACTCTTGAAAGAATAGTTGTTAAAAAAGCGCTTATATTTGAAGATACAAGTATTATTGTAATATACTTTGGTGGTTCTTCTAAAGTTTTAAGTAATGTATTTTGTGATGCTATATTTAATGATTCTGCATCATTTATAATATATACTTTTCTATCTCCAGCAGCTGGAACTATATATACATTATCTATAAGTTCTTTTCTTATTTGCTCTACTATAATATCTTTTTTATCTGACATTTTAGATATAACTTTAAAATCTGGATGATTTTCTAAATTATCTGTTTTAAGTATTTGTTTTGCAAACTCACAGGCAAGATCAAACTTACCTATTCCACTATTACCAAAAAATAGATATGCGTGAGAAATATTGCCACTTGTTATACTTCTGCTTAAAATTTCTTTTTGCTTTTTGTGTCCAACAATATTTTCAAACATATCTATTCTCCTTTTTTACTAAATTCTTATTATTCTATTCCACCTAGTTTATTTAATGGCCATATTCTCCAAATAAGATATCCATTTACTCTATTATATGGAATACATCCAAAGCTTCTTGAATCTTTACTATATTCTCTATTGTCTCCCATTACATATAATGTATCTTCTGGTACAACAACATCTGAATATTCTTCTTCTTGAGTTTCAGTTAATGCTTCTCTAATATAATTTTCTTCTAGTTTTTCACCATTTCTATATACGTTACCTTCTTTTATTTCAATGTGATCTCCTGGAAGTCCTATTACTCTTTTAATATAACTTACTTTGTTTACATCTAAGAAATTATATAAGAATAAAGTAAGTCCTGTATAATTTTCATATTGAGCTGTATAAAGAGTTTCATCTGTATCTAAGTATAATTTATTATCTATTGGAGCTTCAAAAGTAATTATATCTCCATAGTTAAATTTATGTCCTTTTAACCAAGGTCTTATTGTTAATACTTTTTCATTATTTTGAATAGTTGGGTGCATAGATTGTTGTTTTACTGTAGGTACACATATTAAGAAATAATTTATTAGTAAATATACTACAAATGCTATAACAAAGCAAATAACCCAATCTAACACTTCTCTTAATACACTCCTTGTCTTAGCTTTTACTTCTTCAACATTACCTTTTTTTTGATAATCAATATCATCATAGTATTTTTCACTATCTACAGCAACTTCTTCTTTTTTCTCTTCTACTTCTTGAGAAGTTTTATTAACTTCTTCAACATTTTCCTCAACTTTTTTTTCTAGTTCTTCCTTGTTTTCATCATTCATATCTTTTGTTTACCTCCCATAACTATATTAACATACCTAAAATTTAGTGTATGTTAGCACCATTTTCTAGTGTACCACTGTTGTTATCTAGTATTAATAATTTTACCACATCATAGTCACCTGCTGCAAGTAGCATTCCATTAGATTCTACTCCACATAGTTTTACAGGTTGCAAATTAGTAACTACAACAACTTGTTTACCAGCTAATTCTTCTTCAGTATAGTATGGTACAAGCCCAGATACAATTGTTCTTAAGTCTTTTTCTCCAACATCTACTTGTAATTTATATAATTTTTTAGATTTAGCAACTCTTTCTACTTCTTTTATTTGTCCAACCTTAAGTTCAACTTTATCTAGTTCATCTATTGAAATTATTCCTTTTCTATCTTCTTCCTCTTCTTGAACTTCTTCTTTTTCTTCTTCAACTTTAAAAAGTTCTTCAGATTTTTCTATTCTTGGGAATAAAATCTCACCTTTTGATACTTTAGTTCCATCTTTAAGAATACCAAATTCTTTTGCACTACCCCATGTAATTTCTTCTTCTGATACTCCAATTTGATCAAAAATTTTCTTAGGTGTATCTACAAAGAAACTTTGTAATGGTATAGTTATAATTCTTATTGTTTCAACTAAATTATATAATACTTGATTTAGCCTATCTTTATTTTCTTCTTTTGCAAGAATCCATGGTGTACTTAAATCTATATATTTATTTGCTTTAGAAATTAATTTCCAAATTTCAGCTATTGCATCATTTGTTTTTAAAGCATCCATTTTTTCTTCAAAGTTTAGTATTGTTTGCTTAGCAGTGTTAATTAAGTCTGTATCTATATCTTCTATTGGTAAGTTATCATTTTTAACAATAATACCACCATTATATTTTTCTGCCATAGCAGTTACTCTACTTACTAAGTTTCCTAAATCATTAGATAAATCTGAATTTACTTTTTCAACAAATAAATCTTCTGAGAAGTTTCCATCTTCTCCAAATGTAACTTCTTTAATTAAATAATATCTTAAAGCGTCTACACTTGTGTCTCTTATATATACTCTTGGATCTTTATAATTTCCAAATGATTTACTTATTTTATTACCATTTACAACTAACCATCCATGTCCAAATACTTTCTTTGGTAATGGTAAATCCAATGCCATAAGTATTGCAGGCCAAATGATTGAATGGAATCTAAATATTTCTTTACCAACTAAATGTATATCTGCTGGCCAATATTTTTTAAATCTTTCATCTTCATCTGCTGCATATCCAAGTCCAGTTATATAGTTTGTTAATGCATCTAACCAAACATATACTGTGTGTTTTGGATCAGATGGTACTCTAATTCCCCAATCTATTGTTGTTCTTGTTACACATAAATCCTCTAAACCTTTATCAAAAAAGTTTTTAATCATTTCATTTTTTCTTTTTTCTGGTTCTAAGAATTCTGGATGTTCTTCATAATATTTTAATAATCTATCTTTATATTTAGATAATTTGAAGAAATAACTTTCTTCTTTTACTTCTTTTACTTCTCTTCCACAATCTGGACATTTTCCATCTACAAGTTGAGTTTCAGTCCAAAATGATTCACATGGTGTACAGTAAAGCCCTGTATATTCTCCTTTGTATATATCACCTTTTGCAAGTAATTTTTCAAAAATATGTTGAACAGCTTTTACATGATAATCATCTGTTGTTCTCATATATTTATCATAGCTTATGTCTAAAACTTTCCATAAGTCTTTAGCTCTTGCTACAAATTCATCTACAAATTCTTTAGGAGTTATTCCTCTTGCTTTAGCTTTTTCTTCTATTTTTTGTCCATGCTCATCTGTGCCTGTCATAAAAAATACATCATAACCTCTTAATCTCTTATATCTTGCTAGCGTATCTGCCATTAATGTACAATAACATGTTCCTACATGAAAATCTCCACTTGGATAATATATAGGTGTTGTTATGTAGTATTTCTTATTTTCTTCCATTATTTTCACTCCTTATCTATACTAACTACAGCCATTGCTATAGCATTTTCTCTTACATGCGAAATACTTAAATCTATTTTTATTTTGTATTTAATAAATACTTCTTCTAATGATTTACTTATTACATTAACCTTTGGTCTTTGTTTAAAAGCTTCATCATTAACAATTTCAACATCTAAAAATTTAGGTGTATAATCTGATTCTACTGTAAACTTAGATATAGCTTTATATATTGCCTCTTTTGACGCAAATCTTCCAGCATATCTTTGATACTTAATATCATCATTACTACTTTTTTCTATATCTTCTATTTCTGATTTTGAAAATATATTTGTTTTAAATCTATCATTTTCAATAATAGCTTTTTTTATTCTTTCAACTTCTATTATATCTGTTCCACAGTATACCTTCATTATACTTCCTTTCATTTTGCATGTTTTAGTTCGATTCTGGTCATTCCCACCAGAATACATATTTACACAATATATCTTATACTTTTTCAGTAATAAAGTCAATATTTTCGAGGAAAATAAAGAAAAAGTGTTGATATGGTTTACAGGAAAATAGTACATTTTTTATTTGAAATATATAACAAAATAATATTTTATTTATGCATACATATATGATGCCATTCAGTTTTAATATTTAACATTGAAAATTCGGATAAAAAATAGTAAAATAATATAAAACTCAAGGAGGAATAACAATGGCAAAAAATTCACATATTCAAGTTACGCAAAGTCTTATGAGGGGTTTTTCTTTTAGTACAAAAGATGGTGATAAAGTTAAATATTTAGATTTAACAGATAATGAAATAAAAGAAGAAAAGGTAAGATTACTTGGATCACAAAAGTTTTATTATGATGAAGATGCTGAAGAATATTTAGCAAAGATAGAATCTGATTTTGGACATGTTATTTATAAGATAAAATTGTTTTCAAAAAACAAGTTATCTAACATAGAATTAAATAGTCAAGATTTAAATGCAATAAAAAATTTCTTCGAATATTCCCTAAAACGTGATCCACGCTTATTAAAAGAAATAAACAAAGATAGCATATCATCTAAGATTTTGGGTAATTTAACTCCTAGTAATCTTATTAGAATAGTTTATGAAGATAAAAATTTCCCTAAATATTTTGATGATTTTTCTGTAAATGTTCTTATTAACAATACTAACATTGGATTTATTTTACCATCTTCTGTATATTATCCTTTTAAAAAACATAATTATAATTCAGAAATGTATATATTACCAGTAAATGGAAAAACATCTATTGTATTGATTCATAATAATGACTATTCGAAATTTATTGATGAAAAAGAATTGTTTTATTTAAAAATGAATGATGAACCATCAATTAAATTCTTAAATGAAGCTGCTCTAAAATATTCAGTTAATCAAGATAATAGCTTTGTTATAGGTGAAATTAGCGAGCTTGAAAGATTACAAAAAATAAAAGATATATAAATTAAAAATTCATATATTATAAATAACAATAAAATGAATTTTTATTAACTTATTTTTAATATAAAACTCTTATACAATAGTTGGATAATATTATTTTTTTAGAAACATGTTAATAAAATGTAAAAAGAGAACTTCTTAAGAAGTTCTCTTTTTATGGTCGGAGTGGCTAGAAACTTTAATAAAAAGATCCTTTATTTATCAATATTTTTATGATGCTATAAAAATTATAATACAATTATAATGAGATTGAAAAATATAAAAAATTTCTATCAAATTATTATAAAATTCAAATTTTAATACTTGTTCTAGTGATACAAAAACGAGCGATTTTTTTCAATCACTCGTTTTATTCTTAATAAATTATTATTTAATAGCTAGAATTTTGTTTTTTAAAGTATTTTCACTGCTATAATAATCTCTAATAAATTCTCTACATTTATTTTTTAATTTATTTCTTACTTCTATCTTTACTTTAGTCTGTTCATTTATAAGAAGATTTATCTCATCTAAAACCAATTCAAATTCTACTTTATCTTTGTCTTGCAAAGTATATTCGTTTATTCCATTATGATACTCCATTATTGTAGAAATATAGTAAGGAAAATTTCTGATATTAAATGGGGTTTTATACATTTTGAACTCTCCTCTATCTTTTTCATAGTAATCAATTGGATAATACTCGTCTTCTTCATACTTTATAAATATATTCTTCTTTTCTATAATCTTATTATTTATATTTAATTTATAGTCGATTTTTATTAAATTAAATTCATAATAATCCCAACTATTAGGTAAATTACCATTATTAGAGAATTCAAAATTTATAATGACAGAATTATCTTCTAAATCACTAAAGTCTATTTCTCGATATCTATCTTTTAAAGGAAATATATTATACTCTTTTGTAGGAAGAATTCTTAATAAATCGTCTGTTCTCTCTGCATATCTATATTCATCTATTTTACATTCTAATTCGAATTTATTTTTTTCATATTTAACGTACTTCTTCCTCAATTTGACAAACTCTAAATCTTCATTAAAAACATCTAAAATGTTAACATTTATTTTCTTTCTTTTTAAATAATTCTTAAAATTAACAATGCTTTCTCCGGTTTGATAAAGTAACATATCTATAATATCTTGATATTTTTGTAGCATACCTATTTTATTTTCCACGCAATACTTCTTTATCTTAGTTTCATATACTTCTTCAAATTGCTTTTTACAATTTTCTAAATTCTTTATAATTCTTTTTTTCTTGTTTTGAAGTTTTGGTAATTCATCTCTATATTGCTTAAATTTATTTTCGTCATAATATTTGCTTTTTAATATATTCTTTTTTTCTTCTAATTTATGAGATATTTCTCTATCATCATCTCCAGCTTCATAAGATTTCGGATAGCAATGATAATAGTTAAACTTTGTATATCCATATCCAAAATATTTAATAAAATTTTCACAATCTTCTAAATCGTATTCTAAAAATCTATCACTAAATTCAAGTTTTCCAAATTGTTTAATACTATCAAAGATTTCTTTTATACTTTCGCTTACACTATTTATTTGATTAAACCCAAAAAATGTTGGTAAAAACCTAGAAATATACTCTTTTTCTTTTTTATCAAGTAATTCTTTTAAATCATCAGATTCATTTTTTATTTCTTCTAACACAATCATATGAAAATCATTTAATGTGCAATTATGTTCAACCATATATTTAAAAATCTTACAGGCTTTATAATGCCCATCATAAAAATTGCTTAACAATGTTTCCTTATAATAAGCATATTTTAATCTATTTAAAGCCATAACTTCTTGCAAATGTTCTTTATATCTATTTTGAAAATTTCTATTTTTTCCACATCCTGTTTGTCCAATATAAATAGGTATAATTTTATTGTCATTAAAACTATCAATATATATCATATATATACCTATATTTTTATTATTAGAATCTGGATATATTTCTTTATCGCAACTTTTTTTTATTATATCTTTAACATCATTTTTTAATTTTTCAAACATAATTATTTCTCCTAAAATTACTTGATGACTAATTATACAATAGAAACAAAAAATTATCAATTTTCAGTACTATGAAGTAACCTCTCATTAAGTTTTTTACTAAAGAGACAGTTACACTTACAAAAAATAAACGCCTAGAAATGTCTCGTACAGAATAAAAGAACTTGCCTCTTTATTATAATAACTTATATTTTGAATAAAAACATTATAAAAAAATATACCATAGATATAATGATATTAAAATCAATAAAAAATTAACTTTTTTATAATGCAATTAAATTTAAAATTACAAAAATTATAATGCAATCGTGAAATATTATGGGATATTTTTAGATAATTTCGAATATTTTGGAATAAATTAGTTCATAAAACCTGAAATCTTTGTATTAGGCTATTTTTAGACAAAAAAGCAATAAATTTCCATCAGCATAACTGGTGGTTTTTCATTTACGGGTAAAACCCTTTTCTATTGGCTTGCACTAAAGTGCCCTTTTGCGACTGACTCTTGCATTCGTCACTCGCTACCCTTTAAAAGGGTCGAAATCTTCTATCGTCATTTGACTACTTATTTGATCTTCTTTTAGTTGATTTGCTATATATTCTTTTATTTTCTTTGTATTCTTTCCTACTGTATCAACATAATATCCTCTACACCAGAACTCTCTATTTCTATATTGATACCTTGCGTTTGCTCACTTGCTGTATATCATTATACTGCTCTTTCCTTTCAAAAATCCCATTACACTTGATACACTATATTTCGGTGGTATCTCTACTAACATGTGTATATGGTCTGGACATACTTCTGCTTCTATTATTGTTATTCCTTTCCATTCACATAATTGTATTAATATTTGTCCTATTTCTAATCTTTTTCCTTCGTAAAATACTTTCCTTCTATACTTTGGTGCAAATACTATATGGTACTTGCAATTCCACGTTGTGTGTGCTAAACTTTTTATATCGTTTAATTTGATATCTTTCATTTTAAACTTTCCCCTTTCATATATTTATTTTTGCTTCCTGTCAGTCGCAAAAATATTATATATTAAAAGGGGCTTTTTTTCTACTCATCGTTAAAGCTTTACTGACCCCCATACTATCTTGGGGGTTCCATAAACAATAAAGAGAGATTATAAAAATCTCTCTTTTTATGGTCGGGGTGACACGAATCGAACGTGCGACCTCATGGTCCCAAACCACGCGCTCTACCAACTGAGCCACACCCCGATAATATGATTTATATTACTGTGTACGCAGTTTATTATAGCACGCATTGTTTCAAAAATCAATAGTTTTTATTAAAAATATTGTAAAATATATTATTTATTAATTCAAAATAATTAATAAATATACTCTATGTAAGCTCTATCTATGAAATTAGTTCTAAATATTCTTTAATCATAATTTTTTCGTAATCATCAAATATTTCTATTGTGTCAATGTTCTCTATTCTAAAATTAGATTCAATACTTTTGATTTTTTCTATCATTTCTTTTGAAAAGCCATATTCATAATATTTCATATATTCTTTTTCTATTCCTAAACTTTCAACATTTGTTACTAATTCTACAATATCTATATCATTATTTTTTTCATTGTTATTTACAGTTATATAATATATATATACATTTACAAATAAAGATATATAATAAGGAATTTTATATTCTATAATATTTGAAATAAATTTAAAAGTTTCTTCATATAATTTATTATAATTAAACTCTCCACTACTGCTAAAATATTGATTAAACCATAAATTTGTTCTATTAGAGTACAATAAAGATTTTTTCTTTTTTATTATTCTATTTCTATTATAAAATAATACTTTTTTTATATTTCCATCTATATGATATTTATATAATTCTCCCCAAATAAATTCTCCTGTTAAAGAAAAAGCATTAACATTAGAATAATCATTTTTAAATTCAATTCCTGCCTCTTTTAGAATTTTAAAAATATTAACAAGTGCATCTATTACATTATCATTTTCATCAGAAGTTATATTTTTTATATATTCTTTATATTCTATTATTTTTTCAGAATTACAATCTATATAATTATATATTTTTATCTTCCATTCATTTGGAGCAGATATAGACATCATTTTAAAGCTTTCTATATTATTATTTATTTTACTAATTTGTTTTTCAATATTATCTTTTCTTGATAATTCATCTGAAGTTAAAAACTCTTCATCAATCATTTCTATTTCATAATCATCTCTCATTATTTTTGTATTATTTCTTTCATAATTTGGATTTTTTATACTAACTCCTCTGTCTTTAACTTTCTCTACTCTTTTGTATACTTCATCGTCAATAAAAATAACATTACCAACATATTTTTTACCAAACCTACCTGCTCTACCAGATATATTTAATAAAGACATGTCATTTAAAGAAATATTTCTACCAGTACATCCACTAGTAATAATAACATTTTCTGCTGTACAGTTTACTCCTTCAATAAACGCTGTAGTAACAAATAAGCAATTAATAATTCCTTCATCATATAATTCTATAATTTCTTTTTTTACATATCTTGGCATTGATGATACATATACTCCTATTCCTCTTTTTAAAGCAGATATAACATACCACTCTTCGCCATCTTCTAAATTATATGTATCTTGCAAATGTTTAATGAAAATATTATATCGTTTTTCCACATTATCATTACAATTTTCATTTATAAAATTTATATTTTTTTTCATTACATAATTAATAATATCTAAACCTTTAGTAACATCACTCATATAAACTATATTCTTACTTTTATTAAATTGATTCAATATTAATGTCACTTTTTGCTTAATATTATGATAATCTTTAACTAATGGTTTGCTACATTTAAAAAAATTACTATAATCCTTTGGTCTTGTTAAATTTATATATTCATGATATACATATTTATTTTTTCTAATTATATCTATTACATTATATTTTTCTATATATTTTTTCATAGATTCTTCTTTTTCATATGTATATGGTGATAAAGCTACTACTTTTGAGTTTGAATTACTAATAATTTCTAAAACTTTTCTGAACTTATATGATCTATTATCTATAACAGATGTATTCTCTTTTTTTCCATCGTTTTCAATTTTATATACTTCATCCATAACTATAAAATCTATTTCACTCAAGCCATTATACTCATAATAATTCAAAAATTTTTCTGGAGTTAATATTCTTATTGTTCTACCTATTTGATGTAAAATATTTAAAGAAATATTATACTTATCGTATAATTTCATTTTTTTATTCAATCTTAATAGTTTAACATATAATTCTTCTATTAGTGACTTTGTTGGTAAAATAAATATTATATTATCTATAAAAGAAACATTATTCATAATATATTCTAATACTAAGGTTGTTTTTCCAAAAGAGGTAGGAGCTGATATAAATAATTTCTCATTTTCTGATATTACTTTTAGTAAAGATAATTGACCATTATTAAAATGTTTAATAATTTTCCCATCATAAGAATGGTATTTATATTCAAAAGAATCATATAAAAAATTTTCCTCATAATTATTAAATTCTTCTACATATCCATATAATTGAAAACTATCAATTAATATGGATATAATATCTTTTAGATTATCATCTTTAATATATTTGCATATTATCTCTACAGCTTTTTCTTTTTCATCATTAATAATTATCTTATTAACAATATCTAACAATTCTAATTTATTCATCCATATCCTCCATTTTATGTTTTAATGTCATAGCTGTATTAAATGTAGGAATAAAAATAATTTCAACACTATAATAAAATATTCCTGTTTTTGCAACTTGTTTTTTAAATTCTTCAATTATCTCGTTTACTGATGACATAAAGCTTTTCGGGGTTCTATTATTTTCATATTGAAAAATAGCAAAATATACAAATTTAACTTCATAATTTAGTTCATTTATTGCATCAATAAATTTTTTTTCTTCTGCAATTATCTTTCTATTAAGATTACTTATTTTTTGAACAACACCTTCTTTTTGGACTTTGTCAAGACCTTGTTGCCTATCTAATACAAAATTCATATAATTATTTATATATTCTGAATTCAAGTGATTATTTACTCCCGATATATCATCAATTAAGTTATTTTTAGCATGAGACAAAGTTCCAACAAATTTAGATTCTGATAATACTATTTCTAAATACTCTTCTTTTTCATTGCAACATACAACATCTATTCCTTTTGATTCATAATTATCATTAAATTTTATTCTTGATGCATATACTAATATAGTGTCATTATTAATTACATTCTTTAAATAATAATCATTAAATAATTCTCCAAAAATTCCATTTACAGTTGTTGCTCTATCTGGTGTATCTATTTTATATATTTTTTTAAATTCTTTTCTTAATTTTTTAGATATATTCTCATCAAAATTATGATGTTCAATTACATCATAATTTTTTACATACATAAGCATATACTCTTGAAAAACTTTTTGGAAATTAACTAATTCTTCTGTTTTATTAAAATCATATAAATAAATTTTTACATTAGATCGACTATCAATATTATTTTCTCCAACAAATACTAATGGAGTACATACATTTTTATAATATTCTTTTAATATTTCATAATTACTCATTCTTTAATATACCTTCTTATTCACATTTAATTTTTATTATTTTTCCTATTATTAATTGTATTTTCTTAAATAATTCTTTAATCTTTTATCCATACAATAAATAAAACATCCTTTTTGCCCTCTAGATAATAAAGTTCTATATGTGTTCTTTATTATTTCATCAGCTATTTTTTTAGCTTTTTCTTCATCTTCTTTCACTATCTTATTTATACCTTTAAGTGATTGATCTGTTTTTGCTCTTTTGGTGTAGTCTGTAACTATATTTCCATTTTTGCACCTTAAATCTTCACCTATAATTACACCAACATAATCAAATTCAAGACCTTGTGATGTATGTATACATCCTATTTCATTTACAGATTCTGGATCTATTGCCCATGTTGTACTATTACCTAAGTTCCAGCTCATTGCAAAATCATATTCAGGTATTGTAATATCTTTTACATCAGGTTTATTTTTTCCTTCTTTTATCCAATCCCAACAATATCCTGCAAGAAGTCTTGCTTTATTGTTTTCCTTGTTCTTTTCAAATATTAAATCTCTTACTTCATTTGGAGTATCACATATCCTAACATCATAATCCAAATCAAATGTATCATTAGCAGTTTCTCTTATTTGAAGTACATTATCTAACCAAGCTATATATCCATCTGAACCATTACATCTAAATTGAGATTGTAATTCTAATATTTCACTCTCTGCATTAAATTCTTTTATATATTTATTAATTTCCTCTATACTTCCATTATCTTTTAATGTAACTCTTTGAGATTCATCTATAAAGAATACAGAAAATTTAGATGCATTAATAATTTCTTTTATTTGATTTTCTCCTAAATTTTGAAACATACCAGATTTTTTATTTAATCTATGTGCTTCATCCACTATTAAAGCATCAAACTGATTTGACACTTCATCTACAAAAGCACCTGAACCTTTAAATAGATTATTAATTCTATTTTTCTTCATTTCTCCACTAAGTTTAGCTGCATATACTTCTCTAGGAGAAGAATTCTTAGTTACATACTGACATAGCATATTTTCTTTAGTTAGATTAACAAGAAGATTTATTGCTACTACAGACTTTCCAGTACCAGGACCACCTTCTACAATTAATACTCTTTTCTTTCCATCTTCATATGATTTTTTAGCCATATTAAAAGCAGTTTCATATACTACTTTTTGATCATCTATCATTACAAATTCTCTATTACCTTTAAGCATTCCAGATAATGCATCTTGTAATGCCTTAGAAGGTCTTATTTTTCCGTTTTCTATTAAATATAATGTTTCCTTATTATCTCCATATTTAATATACTTAGTAATGAAGTCTCTTAACTTTTCTACATCTCCATGAATAAAAGCAGGAGCTTTATCTAAATATTCTTTATATACATCAGATAATATAGTTGATGGTTCAACAGGTAAATAGTTATGTAAATATGCACATGGATGTAAATCTATATTTTTCTCTTGTACATTTTCATTATAATCTTCAATAGTAGTTGCATAAGACCATGCTTGATATGATGGATGAGCTACTTCTCTTAAAGCATGTCCTGTATATGTTTCTACTATAGCATCTTTTCCACTAACTATCTCTGCTTTTTGCCATTGTTTAAGTTCAACTATAATAGCTGTATTCTTTTGATTTTCATCTTTACCAGAAATAATAAAGTCTACTCTTTTAGATGTATTAGGTATTCTAAATTCAATTGCTATACCACTATTATTTGGTATTTTGCTATCATATAAAACTTTTAACATATATTGCATAGATTTTTCCCATGCATTACGTTCTGATTCACCTGTATAATAGCCCATTTTCTCATAAAATATCTTATCTATTCTATCTTTTATTTTATCTTTAATAACATCTTCTATAAATAATTCCTTAGTTGCTTCATATACTATCATTTTTTGCCTCCAAAAATCATTTATAGTTTATCATAAATAGTGTTATGTATCAAGATTCGACATAAAAATAAAACATATAAACTTATTTGCTTATATGTTTTACTTTTATATTATAATTTATTATATTTTGTACTTACACCTTTAGCTTTTTCTACTGGATATTTCTTTTTAGTTTTTTCCAATTTGTTTAATATGATTTCTTTTGGATTAACATCTAAATTCATTGCCATTTGAAAGCAATATGTAAATACATCTGCAAGTTCTTCATAAACTTCTTCTTTATTATAATTTTCACTATCCCATTGAAAACATTCTAATAATTCTCCAGCTTCAATTGAAATTGACTTTGCTAAATTCTCTGGAGAATGAAATTTATCCCAATCTCTTTCTTCATTAAATTCTTTTATTTCTTCAATTAATTTATTCATACCTATTTCTCCTTTATATTAATAATCTAATTGTCTATAAAATACTGTATTATTGCATATATTCCCATATCTGTAATTAATTTTATAGCATCCACATTTGCCATTATCTTATATGGGTGATGTAATACTAAATCTAAATAGTTTTTAGTTCCACCTGAATTAAAACAAGTTTCCCAACATCTTAAAATCGTATCATCTTTAAATACAGTAATTTTATTTCTAGAAATATATTCTATTATTTTTTCTAATCTCAAGTCTCTATTGTTATTATCACTTTTCAGTCTATCCCATTTTTGTTCATTTATTAAATAATAAATACTTGTTTGTTCTAATAATGAACGTATTAAAAAGCAATAAGATATAGGATATTTCTTATACTGGTTATAATATGAAAATTGTTGAATTTCATAGGCTAAATTCTTTATCCCTATACTTCTCTCATTTTCTGATTTTAATTTTGAAACATCTATATTACTAAATTGAATATTATCTATCTTCCTAATAAATCTTCTTTTTAGTCTATTCATTACATTTTCATTATTTTTAATATTAACATATTCTTGTTTATTATTAAAATCTTCTAATGTTATTTGATTATATTCATTTCTATTAATATCATTTTTATTATCTTCTAATTCCTTAGTTACTGATATTTTAGTATTTTCATTATTACTTTCATTTAAATATCTAGATATATTATCATTATTTTTTATTGTAAAACTTGTAATTTTCCCATTCATTATGTCATTTATTATTCTTTTCACTTTATCATCTAATATATCCAATGAAGATAGACATGTTAAGTTTCCATCTGTGAATTCTATCTCTAAATATTTCTTACCTACTCGAGACGATACAATTCTTTCAAATTTACTTACAGGAAAATCTCCTTTAACATTATCAAACGCTGTTTTACAATACCCCTGTAATTGTGTAAATATATTTTTTATTCCTAATTTATATTCAAAACGTTTTATAGCAGAAGAATCCCATTTTAAAGCTCCTGTATCTGTTGTATGAATACTTCTTATATAACCTGAACATTCCTTGAAAGATTGCGCCACATAACATGGAACTTGAAAGAACGTATCGTCTTTTATATCTCTGCTCATGTTATGTATAGCTATTCTTTGTGAATATGAAAATTCTTTAAACTCTTGAATAATATCTGGATTTTTTAATATCTTTAATGCTGTAATTCTTCTATTTCCATCCCAAGCAATATATTTTTTTCTTTCTTTATCATATGTAACTGTAACAATAGATTGTGGAAACCATCCCTCTGTAAATATATCACTAATTAATTTGTACATTGCACCAGCTTCTTTTTTATTTCTTATCAATTGTTGCATTATAAAAGTTTCACTTATTTCTAATACTGGATCATGTCTAGGATTCTCTTTATTTACTAAAATATTATCTATATTAATTAAAATGTGTTCGCCAAAAACCATAAATATTATCCTTTCTAAAATCACGTTGCAATTTTACATAATTTTAGCATATTTTTGTAAACAATTCAACATTAAATTAATTCTCCTTTAACCACTTAATTATTTATTGGCATTTTTTGTAAATATTTGATATAATGTAATAAATTTTATGGAGGTTTAATATGAGTGACAATATAGAACACTTCTTTCATAAGAAAGATTTAATACAAACTCTAGATAATATTATAAATAAAACTTTAGGTGAAGTTGATAGTAAAAATGTTTTTAGACGTACTATTGAGAATCCCAAAATTACAGGTATAGCAGGAGACGTTATTGAACAATCTGTTTTAGGATATTCTCCAAATTCTAAGCAAGAACCAGATTTAATCGTAGATAATCAAAAAGTAGAACTAAAAACATTAGGAATACGTAATTCTAAAAAAGAAAAAGGTAAATATGAAGCCAAAGAACCAATGACCATAACAGCAGTTTCACCTCAAAAAATTGTTAAAGAAAGCTATAAAAATTCTAATTTCTATCATAAAATATCAACTATGTTATTAGTTTATTATTTATATAATTCTAATATAACTGTTAAAGCTTGTGACTATGCAAATTTTCCTATAAAAGGATATGAATTTTTTACTTTTAATAAAGAAGATAGCGAAATTTTAGAAAAAGACTGGCTAACTGTTAAAAACTTCATTATATATTTACAAAAAAATTATACAAATTATGAAAATGAATATCCTCGTATATCTTCAGAGCTTCGAAATCAATTATTATATATTGATACTGCTCCAAAATGGCCTAACCCTCCAAGATTCAGAATAAAACGAACTGTTGTTACTAATATTATACAAAATTACTTCGGTAGAAAATTAGAGCATCTTCCAGACAATTATAAAAGCTATAATGATATTGATATAAAATGTCATGAACTTACAAATAAATTTTCAAATTATTCTATTGTAGAATTGATGAAACACTTTGAGATAGATTATTATGAAGATATTCCAATAAATAAGGCAATTGGTGAACAAATAATAGTTAAAATGTTTGGTGGTAAAGCTAAGAAAATGAAACAAATAGATTTATTTAATAAAATCGGTCTACTTCCTAAAACAATCGTTATAACAGAAGAAGGTAAACGTACAGAAGATATGAAACTATTTCCTATTGATTTTGAAGAGCTATCTAATCCAAATATTAGTTTTGAAGATTCTTCCTTTAGAGAATTTTTCACAACATACCAATTAATGTGTATTGTTTTTGAAGAACATGATTCTTCAGATTTCGGAACAAATACTTTCTTAGGATTTAAAAGATTTGTTTTTAATAATGAATTTATCGATACTACTGTAAAGAAAGTTTGGGATGAAATGAGAGATTTAATACTTAACGATAAACTAGTTGACGTTGTAATTAGAGATAAGAAAACAAATGCTCCAATTATTAATAAAAATGGAACTATAAAATCTGCTCCTAATTTCCCCAAATCTGCTAATGGAAATATATTTGTAAGAGGTAGTGGAATAGATTCTAGTCTTAAAACTGAATTAGTTAATGGTATAAAAATGTACAAACAATATATATGGCTAAGAGGTGAATATATATCAAATGAATTATCTAATATTGATTTTCTATAATATATAAATATTAGATAGATTTTTTTCCATTTAACATTAATATCATAAAAAGTAAAAGTGAGGATTTTTTTAATCCTCACTTTCAAATATCTTATTTAATTCATTTCCCATTCTTTCAATTAATCCAACCACCAATGCATTACCCATACAAAAATATCTAAAACTTTCTGGCATTCCAGTATTTGTCCAATTATCAGGAAAACCATTTATTCTTTCAGCTTCTATTGGAGTTAAAATTCTCAATTTATTAGTAATTGAATCCTCTATTACATGTGAACTTCGATTAACTGAGGATTCACTTGTAAGCATAGTTCTAGCTGGTTTATCTAAGGAATCTGGAAAAGCTACTCCACCTTCTCTAAAATGATATTGATATCCTGTTTTAGCAGTTCTTAATATATCTTTAGGTCCTTTTAAATATTCCCATTTTTCTAAATTTTTAGTAAGATAATATTTTTCATCTACATCTCCTTGTGATATTTCTCCTAGTGTAATTGGTTTTTCATATAATGGAATTACATTTTCTGTATATATTTTTCCATCTCTCATTATTCCACTATTTTCAAAATCCATTCTAAAATTATCTGACACCTCAAAAATATCATTATACACAAATAAATATTCTTTTCCATATGTACCTTCTTCAATTTTAAATTGTTGTACAAAAAAACCATCCTTATGTATTATATCAATTAATTCTTTATCTTTTTTAGAACTGTAATAATTTGTTGTATTTTTATATGCAAATATAAATGTTCTTCTTCTTCTTTGAGCAAATCCATAATCAGCTGCATTTATAACTCTCCATTCAACAGTATATCCTAAATCATTAAAGCATGCTAATATTACTCCAAAATCTCTGCCTCTTTGACTTGCAGGAGACTTTAATAATCTATCAACATTCTCTAATAGTACAAATGGAGGTTGTTTAATTTCAAGGACATCTCTTATTTGCCACCAAAGAACTCCTTTCTTTCCTTCCATTCCTTTGGCACCAGTATGTGCTACAGAATAATCTTGACATGGAAAGCCACCAACTAATAAATTATGATTAGGAATAGTAATTTTATCTATTTGACCTATATCTTCGTTTACATATTCGTCCTTATTTCCAAAATGAGTAACATAGCAATCAAAAGCATGTTGAGATTTTTTACCTGGTTCCCATTGATTTGCCCAGACTGTATTCCAGCTGGAATCTGAATTTTCTAAACCCACTCTAAATCCTCCAACTCCAGCAAATAATTCACATAGTGTTTTATTCAATTTATATCACCTTTCTTTGTCCAATATATTGTACAATATTTTTTTGCATTTGTAAAGATCAATTTTGATTTTTTTCATCACTTTTATTATACAATTTATTAAACTAAAGATCAAGCTTTTTTGACGAAATTTATAATTACTTTTTTTATAGTTAAATGTAACTAATATTATACCATTTAGAAAGAACTTTATTTTAATTATCAACTAATTTTTTAATAAAAGAAGATAAAAAGTACTTATTTATGACAAGCTTTCAAAAAAACATTTAGTTAATTTGTGAGTGAAAAAGTTAAATAGATATAAAAAAGCCATGTTAAGCCTTTTTATATCAAATCATAATTTTCTTTATATATTTTTAATTCATTGGATATATTTTACTCTTTCTAGCTAATTCTATATCCAGTATATATGCACCTTCATTTATTGGATTCTCTTCATTAAAATACTCTTTATATTTTTCATTTCCTATTTCTACAGCTTCATGATATTCTTTATTTCCTAAGCATGTAGCCTCAATACATATAGCACTTTGATTTGGCAACTTTACTCTCACAAATGCATGTCCAGGTATTAAAACTATATAAGGTTTTAATTTTATTGCTTCAAAGCAACTAGCCAATAATATAGATAAGTCAATACAATTCCCTGAACTTAGTTTCATGGTATTTTTAGGTAAAGATATTCTTTGTGTATGATATTTCCCCTCGGGAAAGCTAATACTTCTAATAGAGTATTTTATGTTGCTAAGACAGTCATATATCTTTTTTATATCTTCTTCAGTTCTTAATGAATTATCTGTGGTTCCACCAATTATATTTCCATTTTTACTTGCTTTTGATATTACTTTATCTACTTCTATAGCATTTGGAGTTACCCATCTAGCTAAAAATGATCTAAAATCTATTTTCCAATCTTTCCTTTCATTATCTAACTTTTCAATAAAAACATCTTGTGGATATATTAAACAATCACTGGTATTCTCATATAGAATATTATTTCCTTCTTCTACCTTTACGTATATATTTTTATTACAATTTGAAGTTATTGAATCGACTCTTTCTCTAATTAACTGCGGTGCTATTTTTTTATTTATTATTGAATGTGGATTAACATATATTTCTTCTATTTTTCTATATGATAAATCTTGAATTTCCACTTCTATTTTATACCTTCTTATTTGATCATGATTATTAAAAACTGTTATATTAACAGGAGCATATTCATTTTTGTAAATTTTATTAAATGTATCATACATTCCCGTAAATATTGGTATTTTACTATATATAGCATTCACCACACTGTTTTCTTTAGTTTTTAAAGAAAACATATGATAAAATATACAGTATTGATCATAATAAAATTTCGTTCCTAAATCATCAATATTACATTTAATACATTTAGGAGATGATAATATATTATTATTTTCTATTGGAATTAAAAAGCAATTAATTTTTTTATCTTCACAAGGCAATAATAATTGTATTTCAGTTTCTTTATTAAATGAATATTCATTTAGTAAATTCACCTTATAATCATTATATTTTACTAATTTAAATGGAAATAATAAGCCTATATTTAGAATCATACTATTATTCAAAGTATGTATGCTATCATATTCTATATCAAATTTTAAATCGTATTTTTTTTCTAGTTCAATATCTGCTAAAAAAGTACTATTTTTACCTATAAAGTGGTCACCTGTAGATACTAATGATGTTTTTATCTCTTTTGGTATATTTGATAAAATTTTATCTTTTTCAGAAATTTTTTCATTCGTGATTTTAGAATTTGGTAACCAAGTATCTATATGATTATTTTCTATATTTATATCTCTATTATTATCTTCACATTTTAACTCTTCATTACAAACATTACCTGTACCTATAGTATAAATTTGTAAAAAAGGTAAAAGCTTGTTTTCTTCTCTTTTCCAACTATCCTTTAAGTATAATTCATCCATGCTTAATTTTCTATCTGTCAAATTATTTATATTAAATTTTATTTCAACGGATATTAATATTGGATTTTTTATATTAATTCTAATTTTTTCAATATTCATAAACATGCATTCATTTATATTAGGTAAAAATAAGCTTTCAGAAAATAATGTCACTTTTCCTCTACCAACTTCTGTTAATTCTATATCTTTTATAGGTATAACCTTGCATTCTTCTTTAGGCATATATTGACATAATGAATTACATATTTTTATATTTCTCTTCCTTCCACAACACAAACTGCAAATATTTTTATTTGAACAATAACAAGTTCTTGTAGCTTTTTTACTATTACAAATTTCACACTTCATCTTTAATTTCATTCTCCTTTTTATTATCTCCATATTAGACTTATTCATTTTTATGAATATACCATAATCCTATATTTTTAACAATAATTTATATAATATTTTTTTATATCTTGTCTTTTATTTGTAAAAAAGTAGAAATTTTCTTAAATTTATATAATGATTTTTTATATACAAAGTTGAATCTTGCTTATCAAAATTTATATTCACAAATACTCATGCATTTTAATTATTTAATTTTTAAAATTTACTTAATATACTTTTATTATTAAATTTTTATAGTATACATAATTATTTGAATCTATTTGTTATAAATTATTTATAGTCTTATAACTAACGCTAACGTCAAAAAAGCCCACCGCAAGTACACTTGCGGTGAGCCAAAAAGAATCATTTCAAAATAATAGTGCCATTTGGAACGAGCTTTTTAGAATTGTCTGAACTGGTTGAATACAGTACTTTGTTTGCGCCTAAGAACTCCATATCAAACGGTTTGTCAGTAAGGTTCACTCCTACATACAGTCTTTCGTCCTTTTTAAGGGATTCACGTGCAAAAGCACAAAGGCCGCCATGGAAAAGCAGTGGAACAAACTTTGCATCCTTTAAGAACGGGTTTACTTTTCTGATACTTCCGAGTATCTGGAAAAACTGGATAAGTTCTACGTCTTCTCTCCCCCATGGATATGTCTTTCTGTTATGAGGATCTTTGTATCCACATACGCCAGCTTCGTCACCATAGTACAAGCATGGATTCCCTGGAAGGAAATACTGGATTGCCGACATGAGCATCAACAGATGTTTGCCTCTTGCATAAGATTGAGGGTCAAGATAATCGTTTTGCGCCTGCCAATATCTGTCATGACCATTTGCCGCACCTCTTGCAAGACGTGTAATTGCACGCTCAATGTCGTGGCCTGAAATCATGTTCATCATGGCATCAAGATTATCCTTCGGATAGTTCTCAACGGTTCTTAAAATCGTGTCGAGAAGATATTCAGACTTTCTAAATTCAAAAAATCCGAACAGTGCATCCTTATACACATAGTTCATTGCGCTATCAAGCGTATTCTGTGTAAAGTAATGTTTCCTCTCTCCATACGCCTCTTTAGTTGAGACGTCTTCCCACACCTCGCCAATTATAGAGGCATGTGAGTCAAATGCGATTTCTTCCTTTATTGCCTTTGACACTCTGTAAAGCATGTAATTTGTGAGTTCATCCACAACGTCCAGCCTAAATCCAGAAGCACCAAGCTTTATCCATTTTTTGACAACCTCACAGAAGAACTCAATGCACTCTTCCTCTTGCTTGTTAAGCTTAGGTAAAGTATCAAAGCCCCACCATGAATCGTAGCTGTCTGGATGGTTAAAGAAGCAGTACCACTTGTAATATGAACTGTCTTTACTGGTATATGCTCCTACTGTTGCATACCGTCTTTCTTTGTTAAAGTAAACGCTATCAGAGCCTGTGTGATTGAACACTCCATCAAGAATTACTCTTATACCACGTTTCATTGCTTCGTTGCAGAGTTCCACAAAGTCTTCTTCCTTACCAAGTAATGGGTCAACCTTCATGTAGTCTGCGGTGTTGTAGCGGTGATTGGAATGTGCCTCAAAAATTGGGTTAAGATAAATAATTGTCGTGCCCAAAGACGCGATATAATCCAACTTCTGGGTAATGCCTTTTAAATCTCCGCCAAAGTAGTCGTTGTTTAAGATAAGTCCCTGCTCATTTGGAAGATAATCCGGGTTTTCATACCAATCGCCATGCATTTTGCGGTCTGTAGGTACTCCCACTTTAGGAGTTCCAGAATTGCAGAACCTGTCTGGAAAAATCTGGTAGAATGTTGCACCCTTCATAAAGTCTGGTACATGAATGTCCTTTGTGTAAACTGTAAGCTGGAAGCATTCGTTTTCCTGGCCGCCGAAGCAAGATTTTGAGAACATGTCTTTTCTTACTTCAACGTACTTGCCGTTGATAACAAGGGTAAAGTAATAGTAATACACATCAGGTTCTTCTGGCGTAAATGTACAAGCATAGTAATTGCTGTTGAAAGTTGCCTCAGAAAGGTTTAAATCTAACTCCTTCCTCTCATCCCACTTGTCTATTCTGAAAATAACAAGCTTCGGACATTCAACAATACTTACCTTGTCAAGCCGTATTCTAAAAGTTACTGTTGTGTGTTCCATTACTGGTCCTACTGGATCCTTACATTTAGGGTCCAAGCTGCAATAAATTTCGTTAATCATCTTTTATTCCTCCTAACTAAAATAATTATTTCAGCCGTAAATGTTGCTCGACTTAACATACTTTTTACCACACGAACATCTCAAAGTCAACAAATTTCGACAAAAACATAATTAAAGTTTACATTTAACAAATTATAATTAACAATTTTAATTTTATTATCATAATATATTGTATAAAAGTAGGTGATAAAATGAGTTATTCAGATAGAGAGCTTATAGCAAGACTTATAATGTGTGAAGCTGGTGGTGAAGGAGACAATGGAATGAGAGCTGTTGCATCAGTTATAATGAATAGAGTAAATGATCAGCAAGGAGAATACTTTAGAGTATCTCAAGGTGGAAATATCAGAAATATTGTTTTCCAAACTGGTCAATTTAATTGTGCTACAGATATGCTAAAAGGTAAATATAATTCTCAAAATATATATAATATGAATCCAACCGAAATACATTACAATATTGCAGATTGGGTTTTAAGTGGAAATAGATTGAATGAAGTAGGAATATGTCTTTGGTTTATGAACCCCTTTAGACCATCATGTCCTAATGAATTTCCATACAATGGAACAGGAAGATTACATACTAGAATTATAAACCACTGCTTTTACTCACCTACAGAAGTTTATGCTACTACATAGCTACAGAAAGGAGACATATTATGCCTAATGATAATAATCAAAATGCTCAATTAAATAATAATACAACTAGTCCCTCAAATATGCCAGAAACATTAACAAATTCAATATACACACCAGGATTTTTAAGAAACTATATAGGAAAACTTGTAAAGGTGGAATTCTTAATTGGTACTAATAATCTACAAGATAGAATTGGTGTTTTACTAGAAGTTGGAGCAAGTTATATAGTATTAAGATCTGTTCAAGATAATAACTTACTTTATTGTGATATATTTTCAATAAAATTTGTTACAATATCTAACAATTCATTTATATACAATACTCCAAGCATGCCATTTAATTTATAATTTATAATTTATAATTTATAATTTATAATTTATAATTTATATAGTATAATCTACATTTTATGTATACATAATTACTAATTTATGTTATAATAATAAAGCTTTTAAAATTTATTAAGTTTTAAAAAATAATTTTTTTGAGGTGATTATATGGAATATTTAAATGTAGATTATCTTTCAGATTTACATCTTAGTTTTTATATTAAATCTAATGGCAATGGATATAATAAAGATTCTATAGAACGTTTTGTAGAAAAAAATATTAAGCCTAAAGTAAAAGGCGATGTACTTGTAATTGCAGGAGACATTAGTGAGTTTATTGATTCATCTATAATGTTTTTAGAGGAATGTTCTAAGTATTATGCAAAAATATTCTTTGTTGCAGGAAATCATGAATACTACATATCTAATATGTTAAATCGTAATATGAAAAGTGAATTTAACTATAACAGTTTAAATAAGATAAAAAGAATATGTGATTTAACTCATGATAATGATAAAATTGTATTTTTAGACAGAACAAATTCAAATAATGGAATAGCTGAATATAATGGATTTAAAATTGCAGGAGACACATTATGGTATTTACCTAAAGGAATTAATGGTTGGCTTTTTTATTATCTAAATTCAAATGATTCAAGACTTATATTATCTGAATATTCTAAAAAGGATATGATTTATCATTTACATGAAAGTAGTATGAACTGGTATAATGCTTTACCTATTGATTTAGATTTAATTATTACACATACTCCCCCAGTAAATAACAAACATAATAGTTGTTATTATACACGTGTACCTGAGTTTAAATCTTCTGTATGGATATATGGTCATGATCATATTGAAAAAGACTTTATAAAAGACAGTACAAGATTTATTTCTAATCCATGGGGATATGAGTCTAAAGACTTCAAGATTAAAACATTAAATCTAGTTAAGAGGAAGTAATAACTTCCTCTTTTATTTTTTACTATTTTTATAATATTTCTATGTTATATATATTAACAAATGGTATCTCTATTTTTGATACATTTATAACTTTCTTAATTGGATTTACATATAATACTCTACCATTTATAGTGTTGTATCTTTTATTCATATAATATGTAATTATAATATTTTCACCATTTCCTAAAATCTGTAATTTTTCAGATATTTCTTCTCTTTGTTCAAAGCTAAGTTCATATTTATCCACACATTCCACTTCTTTTTCGTGTAATGCTACTTGTAATCCTTTAAGTGCATCAAATGGTAAAAATTGTTTTGCTCTTTCTATTCTACTAAGCATTGTGACCTCCTATTAATTTATTTCTAAGTTCAGTGGTTGCTCCTTCTTCATAGTTCATACCTTTAAGTATTGCATTATTTCCCATCTGCCTCTTTATATTTCCAATTGCGTATTCTACTTTCCTTTCTTTTTCAAGTTTTTCTCTGTCTACAAACAAATCTAGTTGAACATATTCTTCACTTTGGATTTTCTCAAAGCATATTCCTATTCTTTTTACTGGATAATTTGGATTAGTTGTTTTATCATAAAGTTTTAAAAAACCTTTAACAAGTTCGCTATATGTATTTGTCTTAATAGATAATTTCATAGTTCCACCTGTAGATTTAACCACACTTTTTGAATATCCAATATAGAGTTTTATAGTATCTGTTACTACTCCTTTTTCAACCAGTTCTATACTTTTAAGTTCAACCATTTCTTTTAACACAAGTCTTGCTTTATCCCATGTATAATCTTCAAAAAGCACTTGATTAGTTGAAATAGAGTGACTTTGTGGCTCATATGCTTTAATATCTGAAATAGTACAAGTCTCCCTTCCCCATGCGTGATCTATTAAAAGCTCTGCATTTATTCCAAATTCTTTATATAACTTTTTTTGGTCATAATGTGCTAAATCATACATATCATATATATGCATTTTATCTAGTCTATTAGATATTCCTCTACCAATTTGCCAAAAGTCAGTAAGTGGTTTATGATGCCACATATCTTCTTTATACTTTTCCTCATCAAGCCATGCTATATTTGTTATACTATGTTTTGATAGTATATCTAGTGCAATTTTTGCAAGATATAAGTTTGTTCCAATTCCTGCTGTTGCTGTTATGCCATAAGTATCATATATTTCTTTAGTTATAACTTTTGCAAGTTGAAGTGCATTCATTTTATATATACTCAAATACTCTGTTACATCAATAAAGACTTCATCTATAGAGTATACATGTATATCATCTTTTGAAGCATATTTTAAATATATAGCGTATATATTTGCAGCATACTCTATATATTTACTCATTCTAGGTTTTGCCATAATATACTTAATATTTGATGGTATCTCAAAAACTCTACATCTATTTTTTACTCCAAGCATTTTCATTTTAGGAGAAACTGCAAGACATACAGTTCCTCTTCCTCTATCTGGATCTGCTACAACTAAGTTTGTATTAAATGGATCTAAATTTCTTTCTACACATTCCACAGATGCATAAAATGTTTTTAAATCTATACATATAATAGCTCTTTGCATACTTGTATTTCCTTTCATTACCTAAATTATATCACTTAAAAAAGAATATGTAAACATTTGTTCTTTATAATACTTATACAATAGCTTGGTAATTTTTTACATTTTATAATTTATCACTAAAATATATTCAATTTTCATCATTTTAAGAGCGTAAGGTTTACATATAACACATTTTATGATATAATTGTTTGGAAAAATTTATTGAAAGGAGTGGTGCTAATGCTACCATCAGAAAAATTAAGAAAGATTATTTCAGAAAAGATTGGCATAGATTTAGAAAAACACGCTTGGAGTGAGGAATTCAAAAAAATGGTTTTTGAATACAAATTAGACAAAGATTATGAAAAAGATTTAGATTCTTTAAAAGAAGTTTTTGAATATGGATTAAACATTGGTCATGCAGGTTTAACTTCAAGATATTTAATACGAAATATTCCTGACGCAAATTTATACTATGGTAAATTTCCACCTATGACTGGAACTAAAAATTCACCAGATGGAAATTATGCTTGGATAATATACAATGGATGTCTTTTAGATACAACATTAATGATTTGTCTTAAAGTAAATGACGCATATAAGTTAGGTTACTTTAAAGAAGTAAGAGTTGCATCTGAAAGTGATAAATTATTATCTGAATATGAATTGTTCTCTAATGAATACAAACAATATTTAGAAGATAAAGAAGCATTTGCCAAAGATATAATTAAAGTTGGTTAATATATAAAGCTCATATAATTTAATATTATATGAGCTTTTTTTGTTTATATTTTTATATCACGAATTTCAATAGCATAATTATATAAATCATCATATGCCTTTTCTTTAATATAATTTCCTGCTGTCTTTATATATTCATTATCCTCTATAAATTCAGCTTTTTCTATTATCTTTCTAACATTTGTATCTTCTAATAATTCAATCATTTCTTTTTTAGTAAGAGTATACTCATCATCTTTTTGAAATATTCTTAATGTATATTTAGATATCATAGTTGAGTATATATGATAAATTTTAGAAAATAGTGCATTATCTATTTCCTGTTCACTTAAAAATTCCTCTAATATCCCAACTACTTTAATTGTATCTTTAAAATTTCTTATCAAATTTTTTCTTGTCTTACTACTACTAGACATGTTGTATACATAATGATACCCCTTAAAGTCATAAAAGTAAATTTTTTGAACACTGAAAAATAATTCTAGACAAAATATCAAATCTTCCATCATATGTATATCTGTTCTAAATTTTAATTTTCCTTTTATTAACTCTGATTTTGCAAAAATTAAAGGAGTATAAGTTGGAATAAAATTATCAAATATATATGGTAATAATTTTTGCTTTATTAAATTATTATCTACTGCTTTATTAGATAAATCTAGCATCTCACCTATAGATAATACATTTCCTTCTACATCTTCTTTTACAAAATTAGTTCTTATGACATCGGCATTTTCTTCATTTAATTTAGTTATTATTTTTTCATACATATCATATTCAATATAATCATCTGCATCTAAGAATGTTATATATTCTCCGTTTGAATTTTCTATTCCTAAATTTCTTGCATTACTAACCCCACCATTTGGAATAGAAATTACTTTTATTCTATCATCTTCTTTTTTACATTCATTTACTAGTTGCAAACTGTTATCCGTTGAGCCATCATTTATAATTACAATTTCTAAATTTTTATATGTTTGTTCTTTCAGACAATTTAATAGTTTAACTATATATCTTTCTGCATTATACATTGGTATAACTACACTAATCAACTTGTTTTGCATATTAATACTTTTTCCTTTCATCTTTACTTTCAAGGACACTATGAACAAGTAAATATCTTTCTGCCAGTCCTAAATTATTTAATAAAGTTTTATCTACTTTACTTCCAGTTTTTATATTTTTTGTAAATTCTTTATCTAATGTTTCAACCATTTTATCTATTGTAAATTTCTTTAGAATTTTCTCTCTACAAATTTCTTTCATATTAACTTTATCTGATTTATCTAATACTCTTAATAATGCTTCTGCATATTTTTGAATTTCTTCATCAGAATAATTAAAATCAAATTGTTCATCTGCTGTTTGATATGGAGCAATTAACTCTCCACAATCATTTCCAATTAGTTCACTCTGCCCTCCAATATTAGCAGAAACAATTGGTACTCCCATTGATAATGACTCATATGTTGTAAGTGTTAACCCTTCTCTTAAGGAACATATTATAGTAGCAGATGCTATTTTATAAAATGGTCTTACATCTTGTTGCATTCCAAAACATGTTACAATATCTTGTAAATTATTATCAAAAATATATTTTTTTACTTCTTCAAGTGCAGCTCCATCACCTACTATAGCAAGTCTTACATCATCTCTTACCTCTGATATTTTTTTAATTACATTTATTGCAAAAAGAGGTCTTTTATAATGTACTATTCTACTTGGAAATAAAATAACTTTTTTGTCTTTATATAAATTTACTAGCTCATTTTCTTTTTCTAGCTCTATATTAGGATCAAAAAACATTGGATTTGTACCAATATATACTGGTTTTACATTTTTTATATTTCTTTTCATTTCTTTATACATTACATCTCTTAGATGTGCTGTACATGTATATGTGGCATCTAAATAATCTGCAACTGCATTAGAATCTTTAGGAAATCCCCCATTTCTTAAAGTCCAATTTTCTGCATGTATATAATCTACAAAAGGTATATCTTTAAATTGACATTTTAACCAAGGTAATGCATAATATCCATAATAACTATTACTTAAAAATACCAAATTTATTCTTCTACTTTTAATTATATATGCTATAAAAGAAGCCCAATCTTTTCTTTTTAAGAAACTTGTTAAATCAAAATATTCCTCAACATATTGTTCAATTCCTTGACGTAAAGCATAATCACATTTCTGAGTTGTAATTACACTAATCTCATATCCTTTTTGCTTTAAACCTTTTATTAAGTTAAAATTAAATATGTCTGCTCCTCCTACTACTGACCATGGTAAAATAAATAATACTCTTTTTTTGTTATCTTCTGGAGTAATTGGTTTTCTTTTCAAGTCAATTTTTTGAGGAACATTTTTATAGTCTACTTCATAACTATCATCAAATTGTATTACTTCTGTTTTATTATCAATAGTATTAATTTTTTCATTTAAAATACTTGATATCACTTTTTTATTTTCTTTCTTCTTTAAAGATTCTATAGTATTTCTATGCCAAAATCCATAAAACCCCATTTTTAATGGAATATGTCCTTTACTAAGTAAACTTAAATAAGTAAACCAATCTATTGGCATATCATCTTTTAAGTTTTCATAGTTTTCTATTTTTAAAAATTCATCTTTACGTATAAAAGCTCCAGAGGAAATTATATTTTTCTTTTTCTCTTCAGATATTTTTAAACTATTATTTACTAATAATCCTTTAGCTCCAAATTCAACAGTGTTTGAATATGCAAAAGCAGCTTCATTATTAAACATTAATGTAAAAAAGCCACATTCTATCATGGTTTTATCTAATAAGTTTCCTTCTTCAAAGTTAAATATTAAATTAGTAGTACAATTTTTAGCTGCAAATATTTTAGCATAAGAAATAGAATTATAATCATTTACAAGTATTTTAACTCTCTTATCCATTTTGCCTAATTCCGTAAAAAAAGAATCCTTAATATTTACTACTATTATCCACTCCCAATAAGGAAATGTTTGATTTTTTAAAGAAGTTAACATTTGCATTATATGTTCCCTATTAAAATTTATATTACAAATAGTTATAACACTAACTAAAGGTAATCCACTTGAAATACTTATTCTATTACTATTTTGAAGTCCTGGTTCACAATAGAAATCAAAATACTGCATTTCATTTATTGCTGATGGTTTTTTAGCCATATAAAATCCTCCATAATCTCACAGAATTATAGCATAGCCCAAAACTTTAGTCAATTATTATACTTAATAACATTAATCATAATACATACTATTACTACTCTTCTAAGCTTGAATTTAATTCTTCCCATTCAAGCATTTTTTCTTCTATTTCTTCTTCTAATTTTTGTACTTGTATTTGAAGTTCATTAAGTTTAACATAGCTTGTACATACATCTTCTTTTGACATTTCTGTGTGAAGTTCTTCTATTTTATTTTCTCTTGATTCAATATCATTTTCAAGTCTCTTTATTTTATTTTTAATTCTATTTTTCTCTTTGTTTTCAAAATATAGATTATTACTTTTTTGAGGTTTTACTTCTTCCTTTTGTTTTGCTGTTATCTCCTCTTCTTCTCTAGAATTCATATACTCATTATATGTTCCATTAAAATATGTTACTTTATCTTCATCAAAAATTAATAATGAGTCTGCTATTTTATTAATAAAATATCTATCATGTGATACTACAATTAAACTTCCTGTATATACCTTAAGTAAATTTTCTAAACTTTCTTTTCCAACAATATCTAAATGATTTGTTGGTTCATCTAAAAGAAGTAAATTTGGTCCTTTTTTTAGTATTTTACAAAGCTGTAATCTAACTTTTTCTCCACCTGAAAGTAAACCTATATTTTTCTCAATATCCTCTGCATAAAATAGAAAAGATGCTAAAGCACTTCTTGTCTCTGTTATAGTTAAATTTGGAAATTCATTTTCAAATTCTTCTAAAACAGTCCTATTTAAATCTTCAAATTCCATTTGTTGATCAAAGTATGCTTTATCTACATGATACCCATATTCAAATTCTCCATTTAATTTTGGAATATAATCCATAAGAGTTTTTAAAAGTGTAGACTTACCTTTTCCATTTGCACCAATAATACCTAGCTTTTGACCTTTATATAACTCAAAGCTAGTACTTGCAATTTTTTTATCATAACCTATTTGTAAATCTTTAACTTTTAATACAAGCTTTCCACTTTCTTCTTTTAGCTTAAAATTCGTCGAGAATGACTTTAAATCATATTTGTTTGGTTTATCGACTAATTTCATGTGTTCAATCATTTTAAGCTTAGAAAGTGCCATTTTGGCTTTTGTAGGTTTATATCTGAATCTATCTGCAATATCTCTTAGCCTCTTTATCTCCTTTTGTTGATATTCATAATCTTTTAACTGTTTCTCATAGTTTGCTTTCTTTTGTATTTCAAATGAAGTAAAGTTTCCTGTGTACTCTGTCATAGCAGAATATTCTATCTCATATACTTTATTTACTATTCTATCTAAAAACATTCTATCGTGGGATACAATTACAATAGCATTTGGATAATTCTTAAGATAATTTTCTAGCCATTCTATTGTTGTAATATCTAAATGGTTTGTAGGCTCATCTAGAATAAGAATATCTGGTTTACTAAGAATTAATTTAATCAGTGCAATTTTAGTTTTTTGTCCTCCAGAAAACTCATTAATAGTTTTATTCATATCTTCTTTAGTAAAACCAAATTTATATATTGCTGTTTCATATTCTTTTTTGTATGTATATCCATCAAGTATCTTATACTTTTCTAAAGCATTTGTATACTCTTTAATTATATTTTCACTAGAATTTTCTTGTAGCTCTTTTTCAAGCCTTGCTATTTTTTCTTCAAGTTCTATTATATTTTTATATACTTTGCGTATTTCTTCTACTAAAGTTATATTTGAATCATCAAATTGAATTTGTTTTAGATATCCAATAACTGGACTTCCTTGTTTATATACTCCAAATTTAGATTCTCCTACACCTTCTTCTAGCATATCATTGTCTATTATTGCTTTAAGAAGTGTAGATTTCCCACATCCATTTCTACCAACAATTGCTATTTTATCTTTTTCCTTTATTTCAAAATTAATTTCTTCTAATATTGTTTCTGCTCCATAAGATACAGAACCATTTACAATCCTATAATTCATAATCTCTCCTAATTTACATGGTTTATATTATATCATAAAAGTATATTTAAAGCTATTAAAAAGGGCCTCTATCTAAAAGATAGAGACCCTTTCCTAATGATTTTTTCCACTTCACTAGTTAATTACCAATTCAAGTGGTAACTGGTGGCTTAAAAACCACAGAGTAGATGCACTGTAGCAATAAGCACCAGATTGAGTCAAAACAACAATATCACCAATATTTGCACGCTCGATATATTCATCCCATGATATCTTATCCTCCGTCATACATAACGGACCCTCAATATCTACCATCTCATTAGAGACTTCAGGTTGTTTTTCATAGAGTTTGGCAATTCCCATCTCTACTATATACACAGGATGTTTTCTATCAGTTGCAATAGGTAATCTCATGTGGTTAACGCCGCCTGCTGTGACAATATGCTTCATACCTTTACAATCTTTGATATCCACAATACGTGTCACATAATAGCCTGCGCTACCAACAATAAACTTTCCAAGTTCAAGAATAAACTCTTTATCCTCAAAGGAATACTTATGAATAAGTTTTTCTAAGCCTTCAAAATATGCTTTTGTATCAAAATGCCTGTCAGATTTTGTGTAGTCTATACCAAAGCCGCCACCAAAGTCTACAACGTTAATTCTGCCAACTACTTTTTCTGCTTGCTTTACAAATTTGAATACAAAGTCTGTATATTTAAGCAAAATATTATAGTCCAAAACACCATCAGCTGCAAAAACATGAAGTCCGCAAACGTTAATGTGACTAAGAGAAGAAATAATATCATAATCCTCATAAAATTTGGACTGATCCATTCCCATCTTAGTAGACATTCCCGCCATATACTCAGATGCACCATCAAGAAAATAATCTATATTTACTCTTAACAGTACATTTACCTTTTCTATTCCTTCTTCTTCTGCAATCTTGTTAATGCGAATGGCTTCAACCACAGATTCAACATTAATAAACCTTATCTTACTTCTTACTGCTTCCCTAAGCTCAATAGGTGTCTTTCCAGGCCCCGTAAAAATAACTTTGTAATCGTCATCAAGCCCTGTACTTCTTGCAATATCCAGCTCACCTGTAGAAGCAATTTCTACGCCGGCTATGCCACTATGTGACAAAACATGGTTTAATACTTCTTTATTAGGGTTTGCTTTCATTGCATAATACAGTGTAACATTTGAGAGTTTTGTCTCATCTACCTCATTTATTCGTGCAGTAATTTCTTCCAAATCATAAATATAACATGTTGGATTTATCATCACCTCACGATTAAGAGTAAAGATAGACTTAATATACTCTTCTACTTTTCTATTCATCATGGCAATTCCTCCATTTCGCTATAAAAGAAAAGCAAGGGGTAGCAAAGATGTAGCTAATGCTACCCCTATTAAGTTATCTTGTTACTACATGTTTATAAGTTACTAATCAAATTATTTGCTAAAACCGATTTGATTGTTCCAGATAATAGTCGTAGTTACCTAAGTAACTGGTAAATTCACCATCATCCAGCTCAACCACACGATTTGCAACCTTGTTAATAAAATACCTGTCATGTGATACGAACAGTAAAGTTCCCTCAAAGCTATTTAACGCTTCTTCTAAAATCTCACGGTTTCTAATATCCAAATGGTTTGTAGGTTCGTCAAGGATAAGGAAGTTCACATCATTTTGAACAAGCTCTGCAAACTTAAGTCTTACCTTTTCTCCACCAGAAAGTGAAGAAATACGTTTATTAACCTCTTCTCCAAAGAAATGAAATGCTGCAAGTGTTGAATACACTTTTGTAAGAGATCCTGAGAAGTGTTTACGAAACTCCTGAAGAACAGTAGTACTCTCATCCTCAAAAGAAACATTTTGAGGTAAATAACCAATCTTAACATTACTGCCAAGATTTACTTTACCATCATAGTCTGTAAGTTCTCCTAAGACAATCTTAAGTACAGTCGACTTACCAGAGCCATTTTTACCAATAAGGCAAACTTTGTCACGATAATCTAAATCCATATTCGCTCCACAAAGAATAATATCATCTCCATAAGCAAACATTAAATCTTCAATTGTCAAAACATCATTGCCAGATCTTGACTCCTGAGTAAAACTTAGAGCAATATCTTTTTGTGCTTTAGGCTTTTCAACCTTTTCCATGTCATCGATACGTCTTTCAAGCTGCTTAGCCACTCTATAAGCCTTCTCTGAACTTTGTGCACCCCATGCTCTATTCTTACGAATAGTTTCCTCCATATCTGAAATCTTTTTTTGCTGGGTTACATACGCCTGCTCCTGAGCTTCAATTTCTAAATCTAACGCTGCTACATACTGTGAATAATTACCGAAATAAGTTTTAATCTTACCATCTGAAATAGCGAAGATTTTGTTTACAGTTCTGTCTAAAAAATATCTATCATGTGATATTAAAATCACAGAGCCAACATAACTTTTAATAAAACCTTCAAGCCATCCCAAAGTTGGAATATCCAAATGGTTAGTAGGTTCATCCAAGAGTAATATGTCTGGATTTTTAAGAAGCATGCATGCAAGGCACACAATTGTCTTCTGTCCACCGCTAAGTGAGTTGTAATCATGTTCCAAAAGATCAGAAATTTTAAGATTTCCTGCCATCTTCTCAATGTTTGATTCTACTTCATATCCTCCTTTATTAAGGAAAGACTCCTGCAGACCGCCATAAGAAGACATCGCTCTATTTAATTCCTGCTCTGAAATATTAGGATTACTCATAACATCTTCCAGATGATGCATTTTTTCCTGAATATTTTTAATTTCTTTAAAAGCAGTTCTCAAGAATTCTCGAACGCTTAATCCATCTTGAGTTTCAGGTGCAATCTGTGTTAAAAAGCCAATAGTTGCATCTTTGCGCTTTGATACGCTGCCGCTTGTAGGTTTCTCTACTCCTGCAATAAGGTTAAAAATGCTTGTTTTACCAGTTCCATTATCTCCAACAATAGCAACTTTGTCGCCACTGTTAATCTGAAATGTTGCTCCACTTAAAATGTTTTTAAAGCCATAATTTAGAGTAACATTACTGAGTTCAAGGTCTAACATAGTAACTCCTCCTTTTTAAGTTGTTAAGTAGCATTTCTTTTTTATAGTTACATAACTCATTGCTTCCATAATCAAATTCACAATTGTCGTTCCTGTAAGGATTGCACCTTCACATGTAGGATTATACTCCACAAAATCCATTCCAATAATCTCATCACAAGACTGAATGATTTCTTTTAAATATTTTAAAGTATCCTCATATGATGGTCCACCTGGTTCAGGACAGTTTGTAGCTGGTGCATAAATAGGGTTTAGAAAGTCAGTATCAAAAGTGATATACACTTTCTTATTTTTAAGGAATTCCAAAAGATTGGTAAACCTTTTTTTAATTTCAACATATGGTATAACCATGTTTCCTTTTTCCCTACTTTTCTCAATAGCTGGCCCACAATTAAGGTTTCCTCTAATTCCAAAATGAATAATTTTAGAAACTTGCTGTATTTTGCTTGTTTCATTCATAACAGAACCATGAGGATAATCCTCATACTCATCAATAAAATCACTATGAGCGTCAAACTGTAAAACAACAAAATCGCCATTTTCTGCTGCCAATCTCTTTACCAGTGCATAAGTAACGCTATGATCTGACCCCACAAATACTGGGATACACCCAGTTTGGAAGATTAACTTAGAAAGTTTATTTTCAAGTTCTTCCAAACCAGATGCACATACATTTCCAAAATCATAAGCTATGGTATCTTTTAAAATGTATCCCTCTTCAGGACTAAAAACCTTTAAAGGCAAGCTGCTGCCATCTGCATTAGCATATCTAAAAGATAACTCCCGCACTTTGTCTGCTGCTTTTTCGACACCTAAAAGATAGTCTGCACTGCAGTAATTAATGCCTACAAAGCAAAAATCTCCTAAGCCTACTGACTTACTTTCAAGTTCAAGAAATGTATTTCTCACATTATCATTCCTCCTTAAAAAGTCCAATAATACGTCTGATGCCATCCATAAACTGCTCTTTTCCTCTTGAAATTGTAACTCTAAATCCCAGTTCTTCTAATGGAAGTCCAAAGACATTTCCAGGAGTCACCAGAATATTTTCTTTTTCAAGAATATACACAAACAGTTCATGAGACGTGAAAACGCCTTTTTTGTGACATGCTTTACTATTTAACGTAATATACATGATGTTTCCTGCATCTGGATAAACAACATTTTCAACAACATCTTTCTCACCCATAAGATAAGCATATGCTTCATTAAAGAGCGAAATAATCTGCTCATGATACACATCTTTTTCCTTGATATAAGTAAGAGTGTCTTCGTCTGTGCTGCCACTATCCACATTAACTCTTTGGGTCATTTCAACAATTCCAAGTGCCTCAAGAAATGTAGAATTGGAATAATTTGTAGCCTCACCGAGTTCTAAGAGCATATCCATAAACTCAGAATCTTTACAAATAGTCCAACCACATCTTAAATCGCTAAGCTGCGGAATATCCTTACTAAATCCTTTAATCTTAACAAGCTTTTTGTAGTCTTGAGCCATCTTAAAAATCTGTACACGCTTGTCATTAAAGATTGGAGCTTCTTCAAAAATCGCATCATAAATAATATAGATGTTCTTCTTAATACAAAACTCAACAATCTTTTTAAGCTCATCTTCATCAATAAACTTGCAAGAAGGATTTGCCGGATTTGTAATAAGCAATGCCACAGTTTTTGGTGTATATGCCTTTTCTACATCCTCAAGCCGCATCTTATAGTCATTATCCTTGTCCATAAGAACAATTTTTGGAATCAATCCATAAAATGTAAGACTCTTCATAAGACCTGCATAAGCTGGAACAGGATAAATAATCTCTACATCTTGAGCAAAATGATTTTGCTTTGCAAGAATCTGTGCTACAAAGTTAAGAGTTCCTGTTGTACCGTTGCCGCCAACAATTACTTCATCTGGGGTAATTTCTTCTCCTTCAAGAAAGCTTTCATGGCAAGCAATAAGCTCTCTTAATTTGTTTTTCCCACCAGGATAAGAATATCCCCAGTCCATGTCCTCATCTGGATCTTCTAATGTCCGATAAATCTCTTTTCTAATACCAGAAAAAAGAGGAAACGTAAACCAGTCAAGGTTTGAAGCATCCATAAGAAGTGCACGTCTTTCAAGTCCGATATCAAAATACTCAGACATTGTAAGTTTTTCCTTATGATCACTCATAATTCATACCTCCGTTCTATTCTTGCACGTAATAACAGCTACTATTGTCTCGTTGTCATCGTGCTTATACTTTTTTACAGCTGCCATTGCAGAAAGTGAAGTATAATCGTACTTGCGTTCAAAATCAGGATGAGAAAGAATAAAATCATCAATTTCATCATCACTAACAGAAACAAAAAACGCCTCGTTACGGCTAACCATATCAAAAATCTTCTTGTAGTTAAAACAAGTATCATTGGATAAAATAGTTTTGGACTCAACAGGCTCATCAATTACATACAAGTAATCATTTACACCTTTTTCATATCCTTGTGCTATTGGATTTCCTCCAGCAAGCTCAACTACTCCAATTTTCGGAATTCTTGATATTACTCCTGCATCATACATTTCTCTAAACGCTAAATTCTGCGCTAAGATGTCCATCCCACTTCCACACGGAATAAAAACTGTATCTGGTGCATATCCCAAATCGCAAACAATTTCATAAGACATAGACCTAAGTCCAAGCATATATGAGATATTTGTATTTAAGAAACCACAAAATACATCATTGTGTTTAAGTGAGTACTTCATAAAATCTTCATAGCTTTTAATAAAGTTAGAGCTATAGAAAACTTCATCAGCGTCTGAAATAAGTTTCAAACTGTCTTTTGAAATGCCTTCGTGAATAAAAGCAAGTGATTTGATACCATATTCTTTTGCATAGTTAATAATTGCTATTGCTCCGCTGCCACAAGAGACAACTGAAACTTTATCTTTTCCATGCATAAGAATTTCGTTCATAATGTTATCCATTCCTCTGTCTTTAAAGCTACCAGTAGGATTAACAGATTCATCTTTTAAAAAGACATTCGGTAAATATTGAATCAGCGGTGTATTACCAGCTTTTAACTTAGCTACTTTCCTAACATTCGGAAGGACTACTTTACCATCCTTAGAAATTTTAATTTCAAATTCAGGCAAGTAATCCTTTATTGTCCAAAAGTTAGGAGGAACTAAGTCTAATTCAACATCTCTATGTCTGTGATGCATCTGTTCTACAGGATATTCAAATTCCCGTTTGCAAATATCACAGATAACTTTCATAGAGAATATCACTCCTTTCCAAGAATATCATGAATACGTTCAGTAATGCTACGTGAGTCTTTGATTCTCTTTGTTTCCTGCCACAAACTGTAACAATGTTTACATGGCTTAACTAAATCCAAATCTCTAACATCATACGTCATATTAAACTGTTTAATTGCATCAACAAATTCATTAGTACAATGACTACAATTGCTGGAAGTCATATGTGGAAAAATCTCATTTCTTTCAGTAAAGCCTGTACCCTGACTGCCGCTTAAAACCTCTTCATCAAAATATCCGCCCAGTCTGATATCTAATTTTAAAGAACCAGTATGATCATAGATTCCGTGAATAATGTCTCTCAAGCTCCAAAGCCTTGGTACTCTGTAAAGCCCCAACTCATACATAAAGTTTGCCAGAGAATTCTCCTGCAGCGATGTAGGCTCAATTGAAACCGCATCAAAATGAAACTTTTTAAAGCATTCAACTGATGTTTTAATAGCATCAAGAATAGCTTCATTTTCTGTAAGAAAAACCGGTTTGAAATTAACATACGCCAGTGCCTTCATACCATACTTATGCAATGTTTCAACAGCCTCTGTAAGAATAACAGTATCATCAATTGCCTTGTGATGGCAAAGTTCACGAACTAAATAATTCGTTGACTCTACGCCAATTCCAACTTCAACTACGCCATCGTATACTTCTTTGATAGCAGCAAGGATTTCATCCTTTACATATTCAGCTCTCGACTCAATAATAACCTTCTTTACACCCTTGTAAGCATTAAGCGTACCAAAGATATATTTTACAGTTTCTTCCTGAATCTCTTCACTGTTTAATAAGCTACCTAAATTGTATACACACACAACTGGAAAATCGTTAAGAGAAAACTCCCTTTTTTCACCTTCCAAAAAGCTCCCATCAAGTACTGAGTTCCACTGCTCAACATAGTTCTTATGAGTAATTTTCTCAGTAAGTGGTGCGCCGTTTAAATGAGCACACATTGAGCACCCGCCGTTTGTCTTATAATGCTGGCATCCATTAGATCTTAAAACAATCATAATTCTGTCAACAGTCTTGCCTTCATAAAAGAATTTGTTAATCTCAACTTCAGCAAGTTTGGTTTTCTCAAACGGTAAATTCGGAGTATTAGCTCTTAAAGATTTAATCTTTTCCTCTACCAAAGTAGCAGCAGATTCAAAATCTCTCCGTGCAACCTCTGCCTTAACCTCTAACATGTTACTGCCATTTCTTCCCATAATGTCTACCTCCTAATCAGACTAATCACAGGTCTATACTTTGTTCCTTTATCATATGGTAATTCGTCCACTTCATGAACATATACCTTAGTTGAACGAGGTACCAAAGTATAAATTGTTTCTTCAAGTTCCTCAAGTGGTAAGGAATACTCTCCCTCAATAATGTAAAGATCAAGTCTTCCAACCTTTGGTTGTACAAATTGATATCTAAGTCCGTGGACTGGAATGTCATAAACTAAAAACCAGTTATATGCAATATCCATAAAGCATGAAGCTGGAATACTTTCGCCAGTATCAGTTATTACACAATCCATATTACGTCCTTTTACCCCTTCAATGATTCTTCCGTTGTTTCCACAATCACAAGTCTCATCAGTTGTAATTTTTGCTAAGTCTCCTTGAACATAGCGAATTATTGGTGTTGCAGTATTAAGTAAATTAGTACCAACAACTATTCCTACTTCTCCATCAGGAAGTTTTTTGCCGTCTTTATCTACAATTTCAATAAAGCAAGCATCTTCTTCCAAATGATAATGATGATTAGGACATTCAAGTGCAATTCTTGTAAGCTCTTCGCTGCTGTATTCATCAAGAACTTCCACATCAAGCATATCCGCAAGCATTTTTCTTTGTGTCTTGTCTGACTGTTCAGAGTGAACAATAACAAGTTCAACTCCATAGTCTGAAAGTTTCACACCTGTTGACGCAATTTTTTCAAGATATGTTGGATATGTTGAAATGTATCGCGGTTTAGTTTGTTTTATATGCTCTACAGCATCTGTAACTTTTGTAGTAGTAGGCAAGTAATCCTGCACATACTTTCCTTTTATCTCACTTACCCACCAAGGACAAGTATAAATAAATAAAATAGTGTCATCTGCACAGTACTTTTTACCTGACTGCATATAAAACTGACGAATGGTTTGTAATGTATCTTTGTATATTGCCTCTTGCGAAACAGCAATTGTTACAAACTTACCACTCGAACCTGAGCTTCGGGTTGAAAGCGTAAAATCATCAATATCCTTTACAATCTCACCAGGAAATCCAGCAATTAACTCTTCTTTACGAAGATATGGTAACTTATAAAAATCATCCCATGTTTTAATACTTCCTTTAACATATCCAACTTCAGAATATTTCTTCCTGTATAATGGAATGTTTTCAAAAGCATAGTCTACGAGATACGCAATTCTTTTAAGCTGCCATTTATGGATTTCATCTGGAGAATTGTTAAGGAAACTGTTAAGACTTTCTAATGTCTCGTCCACTTGTTTTTGAAGATTCTCTTCATGAATTGGTAAAGACATATAGCTTGAACCCTTTTTCCTTAATGCGACATACTCTGTCTTAGAAATACCTTTCATAGTAACCTCCTTCTTAAAAAGCTCATCTACTAAATATTGTTTGACTATCTGTATCTACTGTGTAATTACACAAGCATCAATCCCTGCAAAAATCATTAAAAGCAGGCATATAATTTGATAATCGCTACTTATTATATAATTCAGACGACATAATGTCAAGGAATTTGTAAACTTTAGTACCATAAAGCATGTATTTCAAGCCAAAGTATAAAAATAAGCACTAGATTTTTTATAAACCCAGTGCTTATTTAGATAATTATCTAATTATCCTTCTACTTCCCTATTTTCTAAGTCTTGACTAAATCTTAATACGTATCCGTTTGGATCTTGTACTAAAAATTCTCTACATCCCATTAATATATTATCTTTTCTATACCAATGATCTTCCATTTCTACAAATATCTTATAATTGTTTTCCTTCAATTTATTGTATATATCGTCTATATTTGTAACATCAATTTGAAAATTTAATCCAATCCCTAGTGGATATTCAAGTTTTCCTGTTCCCCACTTATTATTTTCAAAATCAATTTCTTGTATCATAAATTGAACATCTTCAAGTTGTAAAAAAGCAAATTTGTTTTCTTTTCTTTCATACTCAATATGAAATCCAATTAAATCAACATAGAAATGAATACTTTCTTTTAAATTAAAAACGTCAAACTCAGGTATCATTTGATTCCATTTCATAATAAATCCTCCTATTTTTCTATATATTATATCACAAGATGTAAAAAAACAAAAGATGGATATAAATATCCATCTCTCATTCCTTAATGAAACTTTCTTACTGTAAGAAGCAAACTTCTGTTACTTGTGTCCATTTCTGACTCAAAAGAGTCGAATTCATCCCCAGCGCTGATACTAAATTTTTCTCTTACACTCTTAGGTATTATTAACCTATATTTTTCATCTACCTTAGCTTGTGCTTGAAAAAAATTTATTGGTCTACCAGAAATCTGAAGATATTTCTCGCCATCGATAACCTGAAGTTTCAGGTACACTTGGCTTTCAATACCATATACTTCTCGTACTTCTACAGGAATCAAGATCCTGTATTGCTTGTCTAACTTAAACCGATAAAAAGTCTCCCTAATCATTCGTGTACCTCCAATTATTAAATGTTAGGCTACATATTATTTGTTACACATATTGTATAATTATACTATTTTTTATGTAACTTTGCAAGAAAAAATTCTCCCATTTAGAGAGAATTTAACTTTTTTATAATTTTTGTATAAGTTTATACACATTTTCCTCAGTTGTAGCCCAAGAAGTACATATTCTTACTGCTGTATTATTTTCATCTATATTTTTCCATCTAAAGAAAACAAATTCTTTATTTAATTCTTTTAATTTATCATTAGGAAATATTATAAATTGTTGATTTGTAAACGAATTATATAGTAATTTATATCCTTTTTCTATTGCCGCTTCTTTAATCTTAATAGCTAAATCTACTGCCTGTTTAGCTATTTTAAAATACAAATCTTTTTCAAATAAGGCGTCAAATTGTATCCCAAGAAGTCTACCTTTAGCAAGTAACCCACCTCTTTGTTTAATATAATATCTAAAGTCACTTTTTAAATTATCATTTATAATTACAACGGCTTCACCAAATAATGCACCACACTTTGTTCCACCAATATAAAACACATCACATAAATTAGGTAAGTCTTCTATTTTAATATCTGTATCTTTAGCTACAAGACCATATCCAAGTCTTGCACCATCAATATATAGATACATATTATACTTTTTACATGTATCATATATTTCAGTCAACTCAGATTTTGTATAATTAGTACCACATTCTGTTGGAAGTGAAATAAATACCATTTTGGGCATAGCCATATGCTCTGGTGCATCATCTTCAAAGTGTAGCTTTGCAACTTCTTCAATTTGTGATGAATTAATTTTACCATATTCATCTGTAACAGATATTACTTTATGTCCACAAGACTCAATAGCACCTGTTTCATGCACATTAATATGACCAGTATCTACACAAATTACTGCTTGATATGGCTTTAATATACTAGCTATAACTGTAGTATTAGTTTGTGTTCCTCCAACTAAAATATGTACATCTATATTATCTGCTTTACATACATCCTTTATTTTATTTATTGCAGATTTAGTATAATTGTCCTTACTATATCCTGCTGTTTGTTCATAATTACTTTCTACTATTCTTTTTAAAATCTTAGGATGTGCTCCTTCTAAATAATCACAATCAAATCTTATCATATATCTCTCCTATAATATATTTATTATATTATAAAAAAAATAAATATACAATATTATCTAATCATTAAATACTATACATTATTTTCCTGTTGAAAGAATAAATTATATATGATATATTAGATTATATATTGAGAGGAGAAATACATATGACGAAATTTTTATTAATTAGACATGCAAGTCCAGATTATTCTATTATAGATACTAGAAACTACAGAAGTTTTGGAAATGATTTAGCACCTCTTACAGAAGAAGGTGAAAAGGAAGCATATATTTTATCTAAATCTGATGAACTAAAATCTGCAGACTTAATATTATCTTCACCTCACACAAGAACTATGCAAACAGCAAGTATCTTAGCAAAAGAATTAAACTTAAATCTAAAAGTTGAAATAGATTTAATGGAATGGATTCCAGATAAAACATATATGTATGATGATTACTCAAAAGTCGTAAAATGGAGAGAGCATTATGAAGAAAATAACGGTAAAAACTCTTATCCAGAAGATAACTTCGAAGAAAAAGAGGAAATAATTGAAAGAGTAAATAATGTACTAAAAAAATATAGTTCATATAAAAAAGTTATAGTTATAACTCATGGTATGGTTATTAATGCTTTAACTGATATCAAAAAGCCTCTTTGTACTCAAATAGTAAAATATAATATTCCTAATTTATAGTAATAAAGCTCATTTTGTGATATAATAATTTTAAATTTGAAAGGAGAATTATATATGGCTAACCCAATAGTAACAATAGAGATGGAAAATGGTGATATTATACGTGCAGAATTATATCCTGCTATTGCACCTAATACAGTAAATAATTTTATTTCTTTAGTAAATAAAGGATTTTATGATGATGTTATTTTTCATAGAGTAATATCTGGATTTATGATTCAAGGAGGAGATCCTCAAGGAATTGGAACAGGCGGACCTGGATATTCAATTAAAGGAGAGTTCTCAAGAAATGGTTTTAAAAATGATTTAAAACATGAAGCAGGAGTGTTATCTATGGCAAGATCAATGATGCCTAACTCTGCTGGTTCTCAATTTTTCATAATGCACAAAGATTCACCTCACTTAGACGGTTCTTATGCTGCATTTGGTAAAGTAATTGAAGGAATGGAAATCGTAGATAAAATTGCAAATGTACCTACTGATTCATCAGATAGACCACTTGATGATCAAGTAATGAAATCTGTTACTGTAGATACACATGGAGTAAAATTTCCAGAACCAATAAAATATAAAGTATAATTTAAGATTCCACTATTAAAGTGGAGTTTTTATTAATTTTTTTTATTTCTTTGTATCTTTTAAGTTATTTTGTTATAATATAATTGAAAAAAATATATACTGTATAATAAGGAGGAGTTTATGATTAAGCATATAAATAAAAATAACTTCAATGATGAAGTATTAAATTCTAAAAAAGTTGTACTTGTGGATTTCTTTGCAACGTGGTGTGGACCATGTCAAAAGCTTTCACCAGTTTTAGAAAAAATTTCTAATTCACGAGCTGAAATTGATATAGCTAAAGTTGATATAGATAAATCAATGGAACTAGCAAGTAAATATAAAATTGAAGTTGTTCCAACAATGATTATTTTTAAAGATGGTAAAGCTGTAAAACAAGTAGAAGGATTTTATAATGAAGATGAAATAATGTCATTTATTGAAGAATATATTTAATTTTAGGAGGGAATTTATGAAAGGATATATATTAAATCCAGACAAAGAATACGTAAGTAAAATAATTTCAGGAATATACAAAAAAGATGGGCACTGTCCTTGCAGAGTAAAAGTTGATGAAACTACATTATGCCCATGTGATGAATTTATTGAAAAAGGAATTTGTAAATGTAAATTATATATTCCAAAAGATGAAAAATAAATATTCTTTCAAAGAAAAAAACTCCACTACTTTAGTGGAGCTTTTTTATGATATTCCAGAATTTATTTCTGTATCAATATTTTCTTTATCATTATTTTTTTCTTCTTCAAATTTATTTTCATTATGATTTATATCTTGTTCTATATCATTATCATCATTTGGATTTTGTGGATTATATGTTTGATTATTTGTATTATTGTACTTATAATCATAATTTGGACTATATTTATTATCTTTAATATCTTCTTTATCATTTTCTATTTTTGTCTCTTTTTCAACTTCTTGTTTATTTTCCTGTTTTCCAGCAATAAAATTTCCAATAAAAAAAGCCAAAATAAAAACAAATATAACAATAATTATAACTATTACTTTATGTTTTTTTATAAAGTCTTCTATTCTAAACTTTTCTTTTTTTTGGTCTTTTAGTTTTATATCTTTTTCTACTATATCCTGTTCTACTTCTTCCTCAACTGGAGCATTGGGATCTATCTTAAATCCATTATCATAATCATATAAAAGACGTTTATTTTCATCACTTAAAGTTTCATATGCTTCATTAATTTTCTTAATCATTTCTTCTGCATACTGCTTATCTCCTTTATATGAATCTGGATGATACTTTTTAATTAAAGCTCTGTATGCATTTTTTATTACTTCTTTTGAAGCATTTACACTTACCTCTAATATTTCATAATAATTCATACGCATTTCCTCACATATGTTATATCATATAATATGAAAATTTTAAATAAAAAATAATCTTTTCATCATTTTTAAAAGAATTACTTCATATATATATTTATATATAGGAGGTTAGAAATGAATCCATTTACATTCGATTCACCAATTACTGGTCAAAAATATTTAAACTGGAAGGAAATTTATCCTTGTGCATATGATAAAAATAAAACAAGTCCTTATACAAAAGCACGTGTTATTTTAATGAATGGATGTGAAACTGAACAAGTTTTTTTCCTACATCAATTTAACAGAAATTGTACAGATAATAATTTAAGAAGAGAGCTAGCAAAACTTAGAAGAATTGAGCAACAACAACAAAAGAAAGTTCAATGTTTAAAACCAATTAATGAAAACATTTTAGAAGAAACAATAATTTATGAATTATTAGCTGTAGATTTAACAGCTAGAATGGCTAAATGTGAGCCAGATCAATATGTAAAAGAAGCCCTAGACTTTGCATTACTAGAAGATTTTGATCATCTATACAGATATTCAAATCTAATGAAACAAGAATATGGTCAAGATGCAGAATACCTTGTTGGAAGATACACTGAAATAATGCCTGCCAGACCTACAATAGCACATCACAGATGTCCTGTAGATACAATTAGAAGATTTAATAGTAGTGATGTTTCTACTATAACAAAACTTCACTGTAATATAATTACTGCAGCAGAGCAACAAACTATGAATTTTTATATGAATGTATGTAACTTATATCCATCAGATTTAGGAAGAAGATTATATCAAGAAATTGGAATGGTTGAAGAAGACCATGTTACTCACTATGGAAGTTTATTAAATGCTTCAATGACATGGCTTGAAAATCTTGTAATGCATATGTATACAGCATGTTATTTATACTATTCTTGTCTTGAAGATGAGTGTGATCCTCAAGTTAAGTGCGTATGGAAAGAATGTTTCTATCAAGAAGTAGCAAATCTTAAAATTGCTGCCAAATTACTAGAACAATATGAAGGAAAACATTGGAGCACAGTTATAGGAAATGATGGAACATTCCCTGAATTACTAAACCTTGGACCTAATGTTGAATATGTAAGAGATATATTAAAAAATACAGTATGCTTAACAGCATTAAAAGAAGATTATTGTCCTGTAAATATGATGCCACTAGATAGTGATTTCTTTAAATATCAAGCAATAGTAAATAATGATGTTGATTGTGTACCAAGTCATAACACAATTTGTAAAGCAATATATAAATTATCTAAAGATTATAGATATGAAAAAGCACCAAATCCAATAAAGGTATTAAGAAATAGAAAAGAAGACAATACTTGTCTTGGAAGAGTTCCTTGTGAATGCGAAGAAGAGTAGATAATACAATCTACTCTTCTTATTATTTAATATTAAAATTCAGATAAGCAATCATCTAATCTTTTAATAATATCTTCTTTATCCATATCTTTTCCAATAAACACAATTTTATTCATTCTGTCACCACAGGCCTCATCCCATACTTTTTGTATTTCTGGATTATATTTTAATATTTTCTCTATTTCAGATTTTGGTGCTGATGCAATCCATTGACCAGCTTCAGAAATAGTTCTTTGTTTTCCTGCTTGTTCAAAACAATATGACATATAATCATCATCGCTAAGCCATACTAATCCTTTTGCTCTTATTATAGTTTTTGGAAATTCATCTAAAAAGTTTTCAAATTTCTTAACTCTAAATGGTTTTCTTCTATAATATACAAATGAACTAATTCCATATTCTTCAGTTTCTGTTTCATCGTGATGATGGTGATGATGACCATGTTCGTGCTCATGATCGTGATCATGTTCTTCTTCATCTTCTACATCGTCACTTTCTAATTCTTCAATCCAACCTGCACTAACAGATGCTTTATTAAAATCAAAAAGATTTGTATTTAATATTCTATCTGTATCAACTTTTCCATAGTTAGTTTCAATAATTTCTGCATTTGGTTGTAATTTTTTTATTATTGCTTTAACTTTTTTAAGTTCTTCCTCAGATACTTCATCTACTTTGTTTAGAATTATAGTATTACAAAATTCAATTTGTTGAATAAGTAAGTTTTCAATATCTTCATCATCTATATTTTCACTTACTAAATTATCTCCACATCCAAATTCAGTAGCAAGTCTTAAAGCATCTACAACAGATACTACATTATCTAGTCTACAAATCTTTGGTAATCCATATTGTTCTGTAGATTCAGATAGAACTGTTATAGTTTGTGCTATTGGAATTGGTTCACATATTCCACTGGCTTCAATTAGTATATAATCAAATTGTTTAGTTTTTATTATATCTACTATTTGTTGCATTAAATCTACTTTTAAAGTACAACAAATACATCCATTTGTTAAAGGTACTAAACTGTCATCTGTTTGGTTAACAACTCCACCTTTTGCAATTAAATCTGCATCAATGTTTACTTCTCCTATATCATTTACAATTACAGCAACTTTATATCCTTCTTGGTTATTTAATATATGATTTATTAATGTTGTTTTACCAGAACCTAAATATCCAGTAAGTAATGTAATTGGAACTATTTTATTCTCCATTTTCTCTCATTCTCCTTTTTCCATTTGATATTATACACCAAATAACATAAAAAATAAAGAGAAAAATGAAGTAGATATACTCTACTTCATTAAAATTAATCTTTAAATAATTTTGATATAATTATTTTTGACAATTCTATAAATAAGAATGCAAATATGTTTATAACAATAATTATCAATACTTGCATCATATTTAATTGTGTTATTTTAAATATTTGTCCTATAGGTGTACAAAATACTAATATTTGCATTATTGTTAAAATTATCATACCTATATTTAATGCTTTATTTGAAAATAATCCTTGTTTAAATATAGGTTCCTTTAAATTTCTACAATTCATTGCATAAACCATCTCTTGAACAATAACAAATAAGAATGCCATTGTTTGTGCAACATCAACACCATATGCTATCTTAGAAAAATGATATACTAATAATCCAGCTATCCCTTCAAATATTGCAGATACTGCAAGTGTAGCAATAATAAATGGTGTAAAGAACGGACTATTTACTTGCTTTGGTTTTCTTTTCATTATTCCTTTACTTGCTTTTTCAAATGCAAGACATATAGATGGAATAGAATCTGTAGCTAAATCTATATATAATATATGTATTGGTAAAAATATTTCAACCTTCATTAATAATCCTACAATAATTATTATCATTTCTGCAAAATTACTAGAAAGTGAATATATTATATCATTACGAATATTATCATAAATTTTTCTTCCTTCTTCTACTGCATCAACGATTGTACTAAAGCTATCATCTACAAGAACTACATCTGCAACACTTTTTGTTACTTCTGTACCTGTTTTTCCCATACCAATTCCTACATGTGATAGTTTGATTGCTGGAGCATCATTTACACCATCTCCTGTCATAGCAACTACTTTCTCTTTAGCTTGCCATGCTTTTACAATTCTAACTTTATGCTCTGGTTGAACTCTAGCATAAACACTATATTTATCTACAACTTTAATTAACTGTTCATCACTAAGATTATCTAACTCTTTTCCTTCAATTGCCAGATGTCCTTCTTCTAATATTCCAATTTCCTTAGCTATTGCTGAAGCAGTACTAAGACTATCTCCAGTAATCATAACAGGTCTAATTCCAGCCTCTTTACATTTTTTTATAGAATCTTTTACTGTTTCTCTTGGTGGATCCATCATTCCAACCATTCCAACAAAAACCAAATCATCTTCTAAATTTTCTATTTCTTCATTATTTGGTATACTTTCTAGAATTCTATAAGCAAATCCTAAAACTCTTAATGATTTATCTGCCATATCTTTTTCAAATTTAGATATTTTTTCCATTTGAGTTTTATTTATTTGTAATATATTGCCATTTTCATAATAACTTGTACACTTACTAAGTAATGAATCTAAACTTCCCTTTGTAATTGATACAATTTTTCCAGACAAATCATTTACTGTTGTCATCATTTTTCTATCTGAATCAAAAGGTATTTCTGCTACTCTTTTATTATTTTCTACAATTGCTTTTGGATTATATCCTCTGTCCATTGCATATTTAAATAATGCAGTCTCAGTAGGATCACCTATTAAATTTAATTCATCTTCTGTATCAATTTTAGTATCATTGCAAAGTACCATCATATTAATAATTAAATCACTATTTTCAATTGGTTCTTTTTCAACTTTATAATTTTTATTATTAAATATTACTTCTTTAACTTTCATTTTATTTTGAGTTATTGTTCCTGTTTTATCTGAACAAATAACATCTATAGAACCTAGAGTTTCAACAGAAGATATTTTTCTTACTATAGTATTTTTCTTTGCCATTGAAGTTGTTCCTAAAGATAGAGCAATTGTAATTACTGCTGGTAAACCCTCAGGAATAGCAGCTACTGCTAAAGATATGCAAAGCATGATTATTTCCATAAAATCATTTCCAGCCATTATTCCATATATAAGTAATATTCCAATAATTATAGCTATTATAATTGATAATGTTTTACTAATACTATTAATTTTTATTTGAAGTGGAGATAATACCTCTTTATCCTTTTGAACTGATGATGCAATTTTCCCAAGTTCTGTATTCATTCCAGTTTCAACAACTATTGCAGTTATTTTACCATAAACTACATTACAACCAGAATAAATCATATTTGTTCTTTCATTTATTTGAGAGTTTGAATCAACCTTTTCTACACTTTTTTGTACCATTTCACTTTCACCAGTAAGCATTGACTCATCTACACTTGATGATACCTCCCAAATTATTCGTGCATCTGCTGGTACTCTATCTCCTGCTTCTAGCTCAATAATATCCCCAGGCACAATTTCCTCAGAAGAGCAAATCATAACTTTTCCATTTCTTCTAACTTTAGCATTTGGAGTAGTCATTTTCTTTAAACTTTCTACAGCAGATTCTGCTTTTAATTCTTGAACAAACCCCATTATTGCATTTATGACTACAACTGCAACAATTACTATGGTATCTGTATACGATTCATTATTTACTTTTGCGCTTATTCCTGAAAAAATAGCTGCAATAATTAATATAATAATCATAAGATCTTTAAATTGATCTATAAACTTAGATAAATTACTTTTCTTATTTGTTTCTTTTAACTTATTTAATCCATATCTATTAAGTCTAGATTTAGATTCTTCTACGCTTAGTCCTTCTTCGTCTGTTTGCAATGAATGAAATACTTCATCTACATCTATGTCATAATATTTCATATCAATACCTCCTGAAAAAAATTATATCACATGTATAAAAATTATTCTCTATGTATAATAAAAAAATATAATTTTCGTAAAAAAAAGATTATAGTTTAAAACTATAACCTTTTATCTAATAATTTACTTTTAAATAATTGTATGTATTTTTTAGTAATTCTATTTCATCTAAATAACTAAAATCTTTATTAACTATTCCTTTTCTTAACATATCAATATGAGTTAAAAATTTTGGATATTCATTCATTACTTTTGTTGTATAACAGTAAAAATCATTATTTTGTGGTACTTCTACATTCTTTTTATTTAACATTTCACTAAATAATTCTACATATTTGTCTTTCATTAAATCTATTGCATCGTCATATCTTTCTTCATTTAAAAGTACATCTATTTTTGCATCTTCCAATTTCTTTTCCTCCAATCGCACACAAGTATATTATACCACATCTTAAGCAAAAAGTAAAGTTATGTAACCCTTTGATGTGTTTGAATTCATAAAAAAATTAAGAGTGATTTTTTTCACTCTTAATTTTGTGGTATATTTTTTTGCATTTTATGATCTTTATAAAAAACATTATTATCTTTTAAAAAGTAGTTATATGCTATCTTACCATTATTAGATAAAGATCCATCATAAGTTACATCTATGTTATACCATTTTTCATCTAAATTTACCATGTTCCACATATGGTTATCACTTTTATTCTCATTACCAACATCTCTTGTGACAATTGAATTTATTCCTAGTTGATCCATGATAAATTTAAACCCATAAGTATATCCTGCACAAACGCTTTCTTTTGTATCGAAAATTGAAATAATAGATTGGAATTCATGTAAATTATCTTTATCATATTTTGTATAAGTTGCAAGATTAATTAATTTATCATGAACATACTTTATTTTGTTATTATCATTTTCTTGTTTTCTTGCCTCATTTACAATTTCCATGTATACTGGTTCCATTCTAGATTTAATCTTTATAGCTTCTTCTTCATTATAATAATATTTAAGTTCTATTTTTTGACTTGTCATAATTTTTTTTGAACCGAGTAATTATAGAATATTTGTATTTATTACTCCAAAAAATTTCTGGATGATCAGTCATTATTGCATTACATACCTCTTCAATTTCATCTGTTGTTAGTTCATTTAATTGAGTTGAAAAACTATCTCTAAATTGTAGATATGACTCTTTCATCTCATCATAAAGAATTTGCTGATTTTCTGTTAAAGTACTTTTCCACCATTCGTAAACATTTCTTCCACTATAAACAGGATAATCTGTCTCATTTGCAAAAGCTTCAACAACTATTCCATTCGCTGGATTCCAAAATTCAAAAAACTTATATATACCAAATGATATACCAAATATAATAAATATAATATAAATTATTTTTTCTATTCTATCTTTCATATAACCACCTCCATTTTATTATTAAATCAAATGATTTCTGTTAAACATCTAATTTAATTATATCACTTCTTTTATTTTATGTCAACTATAGTGTTATTTTCTTTAAAAGAAAAAAAGAGTGATTTATTCACTCTTAATTTTGTGGTATATTTTCTTGTATACTATGATTAGTATAAAAATCTTTATTATTTGTTAAAAAATATTTATTTGAAATATTTCCATCACTTGAATTAGCTTTATCATATGTTACATCAACATTATACCATTTTCCATATACATTCACCATATTCCATACATGATTATATTCTGCACCTTCAATAATTAATTCTTTAACAACAACTGTATCAATATCTAGCTTATCCATAATAAACTTAAAACCATATGCATATCCTGCACAAACAGATTTTTGTTCATCAAAAATAGTCACAATTGATTGATCAATACGTCTATTATTATCATATAATGCTTCTGTTTCAAGTGTTGTAAGTTCTATTAATTTATCATGAACATACTGAACTTTTTTTAAAGTATTTTTCTTCTTTTTAGCTTCATTTATTATTTCCAGATAAAATGGTTCAATACGAGATTTTATTTCTTTAGCTTCTTCTTCAGAATAAAAATACTTAAGCTGTATTTTTTTTCTGTACATAAAGTTTTAAGATCAATATTGGGAACTGGAATATAATTATTCATCCAAAAAATCTCTGGATGATCTAAACGTAATGCACTATAAGTCTCTTCAGCTTCATCAATTGTTAATTCTTTTACTTGAGTTGAAAAATCTTTTCTAAATTGTAGATATGATTCCTTCATCTCATCATAAAAAATTTGCTGATTTTCTGTTAGTGTACTTTTCCACCATTCATACACATTTCGTCCACTATATACAGTATAATCTGATTCGTTAACCAAAGCTTCCACAGTTACTCTATCTGGTGTTCTCCAAAAGAAAATTATATACACAACAAATAATACTACAAATGCAATAACTATATTCCAATAAATATTACTATTATCCCTTTTTTTATTCATATAACCACCTCCATTTTCTTATTAAATCAAATGATTCTCTTTTAAACATCTGCCTTAATTATATCATTTTTATATGCTTATGTCAACTTTCAGGTGAATTTCAACTTATTCATAAGGTTAAAATAAAAAGGGCAATTTAGCCCTTTTTTATCTGTATCCAGTTCCATCATCATTATATTCATAAAAATCTCTTGATTTTAGCTTTCCACATTTTGTACATATAGTGCATATATAATCTCCTGACAAAATGAAAAATTCTCCTACTTCCACATATTGTCTATATTCATGTCTGCAAAACATTCTTTTTATAAAGTTCTTTTTCTTTGGTATATCCACATCATTTGGCATAGTATACCTCCATTCTTTATATTTATCTTTCTTTTTCCTCATCATATATACAAGGTTTTCCATCACTATTTAACAACACTATTGGATGTTGATCATTATAACTCATATAAATTACTTTTGTCTTTACATCATAAAATGTATGAATCCATGCTTTTCCAACATAGTCACGTCCTATATGATTAAATCTTTTTTGATTTTCTTCCATACTTTTATCCTCCAAAATTTATATTTTAGCTTAGCAATGTTATTGAATAGAAATTTAATTGACTTTATTTTCTTTTTAAAGACACATTACCATTTGCATCGATATCACCATTAATATTTCCATAACAATTAACATTTCCGTTTGCATCTATGTCTCCTTCAACGTCTCCGCTAATTTCAACACTTCCATTTGTATCAATATTTTTGCAATTACCTTTTACTGAAACCTCTCCATTTGTATAGATATCTCCATGTACATCTCCGTCAACTTCAATATTAATGATATAATCATCTGTATATTCTTTTAAACTAATTCTCTCTCCATTTACTATTACAACATTATTCTTAACAGTAATGCTATTTATTTTTTCAATACCTATTGATTTTCCATTTATATTAATCATATTTTCTCCTCCTCGGATAATAAATTTTAACATTTACTTTTATTAAATTTTAGTTAAGTAATAATTATCATGTAAATTTTTTGAGTTGCTTTTTATTACAAACAAATATTTTTCCTGTTTTATCCTTGATGATGTAATCTCCATACTCTACTTTTTGCTTTCCATCAGATGTTTTTATATAGATTTCTACTATTGCATTTTCAACAACCTTTAATGTTTCAGAATCAATCATTCTTTCTCGTATAAACTCTACATTTTCGCCTTCTTTAAACCATTCAGGCTTTTTGTCTATTCCTAATCTAAACACTTTAATTCCTTCTGGTATATTTTTATCACTCATACACATTCCCCCTTATATATTAATATTTAAGTTATGTTTTATTTTAAAGCTAAATTATTATACCACTGTATTCGATTTATGTCAATTTTATTCTTTAAATTAGTTTAAATACTTTTATTTATTATTTTCACAAAAATAATTGTCTATATAAAAAAATTATGGTATAATGTCGACATAAGGAGGATTTTTTTATGAATATTAAAACTTTAATTGATGAAAAGGAAATCGAGGATCGCATAAAAGAAGTTGCAAAACAAATTGAAAATGACTATTTAAATGAAGAAATAGTTATTATTTGCATTTTAAAAGGTGCAGCATTTTTTGCTACAGATTTATCAAAAAATATTAACTTACCTGTTGAGGTAGATTTCATGAAAGTATCAAGCTATGAGGGAACTGAAAGTACTAAAAAAATTAATTTTAAGTTAGATATTTCTACAGATATTAAAGATAAAAACGTTATTATAGTAGAAGATATAATTGATACTGGAAGAACTTTAACTTATTTAAAAGATTATTTAAATTCAAAAAATCCAAAATCGCTAAAAATATGTACTTTACTAGACAAAAAAGAACGTAGAGAGTTTAATTTAACTCCAGAATATGTATGCTTTGATATACCAGATAAATTTGTCATTGGTTATGGTCTAGATTATGATGAAAAATACAGAAATCTGCCATATATTGGATATATAGAGTAATTTTATATTACTCTATTTTTTTGCGCATAATATATTTGGTGATTTAATTGAAATTATTCGGATATTATGCAAAAATTTTATTTTTAATTTGCTTTTTTACTATAATTTGTTTAGTTTTACATACATTTATTTGTTTAGATATTAATTCATTAAAAATTAATATTCATAATATAACTAGAAATTATATAACATTTAAAATAATGTATCCTATATTATATATTTTACTTGGTATAAGTATATATATGTATTCAACAAGACTTGATAGCTCAAAAAATATATTAATAGTAATAACGATGTATTTAATAATATTACTGCTTTCTATGTTATCTTCTCTTCTATTTTTAAAATTTGCTAATTTTATATTTGCATTTTGGCTAAGTATATTATGTGTCATATTAGATATAATACTATCGTATTTTTATTTAAAATCTACTGTATGTAATTTTCATATATCTATTTTAATATATCTTTCAATCGTTCAGTTTTTCTTTTATTTTTCTATATTGTAAAAAGAGTAAGATATTCTCTTACTCTTTGATATTGAAAAATTCAAGCGAATTTCGGTATACAATTTTTGCTAATTCTTCTACTTCCATATGTTTATATTCTGCAAGTTTTTCCATTATAATTGGTAAATTTTTAGAAGTATTTATTGTACCTCTTAAAGGTACTGGTGGAAGATATGGTGCATCTGTTTCAATAACAATTTGCTCAACTGGTATCATATCCATATATTTTGGAAATGATTTAGCTCTATCATACGTTATATTGCCTCCAAATGCCACCTTATATCCATTTTCTAGTACTAACCTTACTAAGTCCTCAGTTGGAGAAAAACAATGAAGTAAAGTACCATATTTTGCAGGATGCTCTTTTAAAATTAAATATGTATCTAAAGATGCATCTCTTGTATGAACAACAATTGGTAGTTTTAATTTATTTGCAAGTTCTATTTGTTCTATAAATAACTTTTTCTGTTCTTCCTTATTATCTTTTACCCAGTAATAATCTAATCCAATTTCACCAATTGCAACTATTTTACCATTATTACATGTTTTATATAATTCTTCTATTTCGTCTACTGTACATTTACCTACATCACTTGGATGAATTCCTATTACAGAATATAATTCATCATATTGTTTAGATAACTCTATAGCTTTTTTTGAGCTTTCTACATTATATCCTATTATATTTATTTTTTTTACTCCTGTATCAAAACACTCTTTCAAAGTTTCTTCTACATTATCTTTAAACTTATCATCATTGTAATGTGCATGTGTATCAAAATATATCATATTATCTCCTATTCTTTTGTTGTTGGGAAAGTTATAATCACTTCTGTTCCCTCATTTAATTTACTATCTATATTAATAGTTCCATTATTTCCATCAACCATTTCTTTTACAATTGATAGACCAAGACCTGTTCCACCCATTTTTCTAGATCTTGCCTTATCTACACGATAAAATCTTTCAAATATTCTACTTAAGTCTTTTTGTGGTATTCCTATACCATTATCTATAACCTTAATATATACTCTATTTTCTATAGGTCCTGCATATATTCTAATAAGTCCTCCTTCAGGAGTATATTTTATACTATTTGTAAGTATATTAATAATTATTTGTTGTACAGAATCTTTGTCTGCATATATAGAAGGTAAATTTTCTGCACATATAAGTTCTAGTTTATGTTTTTTCTCTTCTGCTTCAAATCTAACTTTTTCACAAACATTTTTTAATATATCTAAAGTATTTAATTTGGCCTTATTCCAACTTACTCTATTATAATCCATTTTAGATAATTGTAGTAAATCTGATACAAGTCTACTCATTCTATTTGCTTCTTGATTTATTACTTTTGAAAAACGAATTATCTCTTGATAAGTTAAATCTCCATTCATAATAGTTTCAGAATATCCACGAATAGATGTAAGTGGAGTCTTTAATTCATGAGAAACATTTGCAACAAACTCTTTTCTTACATTATCTGTTTGTACACTATCTGTTATATTTCTTATTATCATTATTACACCCATTGGGCTTAATTCATCACTAAAAAAAGGTGCAAATACAATACTTAAAGCGAGTTCTCCAAGTTGTGTTTTAATTTCAACACTTTGATAATTAGGGAGATACATTACTTTAGTAAAATCTATATTAAGATTTAATTTTTGACAAATAGTATCAAATGATTCCTCTTCATTTGTAATATTTAACATTCTCATTGCAGATTTATTCATATGTACAATCTCTTTTGTTGTAGAAAAAGCCATAACTCCATCTGCCATATGTTCTAATATTATTTCTGTTTTGCTCTGTTGACTATTTAAATCAAAAGTATTCTTTTTTATTACTTTTAACATAGATACATATGCATCCATTAACTCATGATATTCAGGAAATTCATCAGATTCTTTAATTCTTGAAATATCTGGTAACTTTCCTTCACCAACGCCTTTCATTCCCTTTTCAATCTTTTTGAGTGGTGAAACAATTTTATTAGAAATAATAACTGCTAAAACATATGCAATAATAGCAAATACAACTAAAACAATGATATTATTTTTACAAAATATTTTATCAGTATCAATAATATTTCCAGATAAAATTATGGTAGTTATATATACTATAACTACCATAATTATACTCATAGCTCTAATAATTTTTTTCATAGAAACTTTCATATTTTACTCTCTTTCTGCATTATAATGAAACGTAATATCCCATTCCTCTTTTTGTTTGAACATATTGTGGTTCAGCTGAGTTTTTCTCTATTTTCTCTCTTAATCTTCTTACAGTTACATCAACTGTTCTTGCATCACCATAAAAATCATATCCCCAAACTCCTCTAAGAATTTGTTCTCTAGTAAATACTTGGTTTGGATTTGTAGATAATAATTTAAGTAATTCAAATTCTTTTATTGTTAAATCAATTGTTTTTCCACTAACAATTGCTATATATCTTTCAGGATCTATTATCATATCCTTAACTTTTATTTTATTTTTAGAAGTATTTTTATCTTCCTCAGTTTCAGGTAGTGTATGTTTTCTTAAATTAGCTTTTACTCTTGCGATAACTTCTCTGATACTAAAAGGTTTTGTCATGTAGTCATCTGCACCTAATTCAAGACCTATAATCTTGTCCACAACTTCTTCTTTAGCTGTTACCATTATAATTGGACAAACTAAGCTTTTTCTTAGTTTTTTACATACGTTAAATCCATCAATTTTAGGTAACATTAAATCTAGTAATATTAAATCTGGATTCACAGATAAAGCAATTTTAATGGCTTCTTCTCCATCGTATGCTACAGTAGTAGTAAAACCTTCTTTTTCTAGATTAAATTTTAATATATCTACTATTGCTTTTTCGTCATCAACTATTAAGATTTTTTTATCATTCATATATATACACCTCGTTAACTCTCTTAAAACTGTAATAATTATATCACGTAAAAAAAAATATTGCTACTATTTATTGAAATTTTTCTGTAATTTTATTGTAATTTATATTCAAAATTTATTTTTTCATTATCAAGGATTTGTCTAGTTCTAACAACAAAATCTTCATTTTCACTTGTTGTAACAACTGTAATACTTTTCTTACTAATATTATTACCATTTTGTTTCTTTATTTTATCTATATATCTAATTAAATTTTTAGATATTCCTTTTGCACCATCAACTATATTTATTTCTAAATTAGTATTAAATTGATTAATAACATTTTTAAAATTTTCTCTAAAAAGAGGAAAATGTGTACAACCTAAAACAATATGACTAAAATCATTCAAATTATAATTTATAAGTAATGATTTAATATATTCTTCAATTTCTTTAGTCATATCATTACAATTTACATTTTCTGCAAATGATACAAGCTTATCTGCTGGAACAAGTTCTACCTCATCTTCAATATTAAGTTTATTAATGAGACTATGTAATTTTTCCTGTTTTACAGTAATACTTGTAGCAAGTACTAATATCTTTTTATTTAATTTTGAATCAGCTGCGACTTTAACAGCTGGCTCAGTACCAATAAAAATTATATCTCTATATTTTTCTCTCATCTCATTTATACTTAGACTTGTAGCAGTGTTACATGCAATTACAATCGGATTACAACCTATATTTACAAGATAGTCAACATTATCCCTTATTATTCCTCGTACAAATTCTTCATCTTTAGTACCATATGGGGTATTTTTTGTATCTCCTAAATAATATATTTCTTCACTTAATCCTTCACTTTCAATTGCTTCTTTTAATACTGTAAGCCCTCCAAGTCCTGAATCATAAAATCCAATTCTCATACAACTTTATTTAATGAAAAATAGGTGTAAACACCTATTCTACATTTCCCTTCTACCTTCTAGTGCTTTAATTAATGTAATTTCATCTGTATATTCCAAATCTCCTCCAACTGGAATACCATGAGCAATTCTTGTTACTTTAATATCTAATGGTTTAATTAACCTTGAAATATACATTGCAGTTGCTTCTCCTTCTACAGTTGGATTTGTAGCTAAAATTACTTCCTTAATTTTATCATCACTAAGCCTTTGAAGTAATTCTTTAATCTTTATATCTCCAGCTGATATATTATTCATAGGAGAAATAGAGCCATGTAATACATGATAAAGACCCCTATACTCATGTGTTTTTTCCATAGCTACTACATCTTTAACATTTTCAACTACACAAATAACTGAATCATCTCTTTTTTTATCTGAACAAATGTCACAAGGATCTTTCTCTGTTAAATTAAAACATACTGAACAAAATTTTACATTTTCCTTTGCCTCAATTAAAGTTTTAGACATTTCTTCTGCCACTTCTTTAGATGATTCTAATATATAAAATGCAAGTCTTACCGCACTTTTATGACCAATTCCAGGTAGTCTTTCAAATTGGTTAATCAATTTATTGACTGTATCTGAGTACATTTATATCACCTAAAATAATCCTGGAATGTTAAAAGATCCCATTTCTTGTTCCATCATTGAATCTGCTTTTTTTAGTGCTTCATTAACAGCTGTTAACACTAAATCTTGTAGCATTTCAACATCGTCTGGATCTACAACATCTTTCTTTATTATTATTTCTTTTATCATTTTATCTCCAGTTGCCTTTACTATAACAGCACCACCACCTGCAGATGTTTCAATTTCTTTTGAAGCTACAACTTCTTGCTTCTTTTGCATATCTGCTTGCATTTTTTGTGCTTGTTTTAATAAGTTTTGCATATTTCCCATGCCTCCGCCTGGAAATCCACCGTATTTATTTCCCATTTCATATCCATCCTTTCACAAAAACTATTATAATATACTTGGCTTTGTTTTTCAAGCTTAATCTATATTTGTATACTCTATATTATTATCTTTTAGTATTTTCTCAATCTTTGATATTGATTCTCCTGTTTCTGTTCTTAATTCTAATATTATATTCTTATTTACATTATATTTTTCATATAAGATTTGAGCCATAACTTCTGCATTTTCATCTTGAGTAAGTAATTTATATCCAAATGAATTTGTAGTTATAATTCTAACAGCTTCATCAATATACACTTTTGCTCCTGCAAGTGCAGAGTAAAGTTTAATTTTTCCTTTCTCTATTACAGCTTTTTTTAACTCCTCGGTATTTGGAAATTCTGTAAGTTTTTCTTCTTCAACTTTTACAGAAGTTGTCTTGGCACTTATATTTACTTTAGGTGCTACAGGTTTTGAATTTTCTTCTGTTTGAATACTTAATTTTCCACTATTAATATAGTCTTTTAATTCTTTAATCTCTCTTTCCAATATTTCTATTTTTTTAGAATATGCATTATCCACACAACTATTACTTGTACCTTGTACATTACTAACAGTGTCAACATTACATAGTCCGATAATGCATGATTTTAATACAATCTCTTTTCTTGTTGTAGATTTTAAATCATTATCTAATGCAGATAATCTATCTATTATACCTACATATCTTTCAATATTTTCATTAGTATTTACTAATCTATTTAAAAATTCACTTGTTATTTCAAAAGTAAATTGTCTTAAATCTTTTCCTTTTTTTATTACTTCATCTACAGCAAATATAGCATTTAAAGAATCATAATTTAATATGCAATCTACTATTTGATTAATTATTTTTTTATCTATTGCTCCAACTATATTTTGAATATCTTCATATTTTAATACATCATCCATTTCTGATATACATCTATCTAAAATACTTAAGGCATCTCTTGCCGCTCCATCTGCTAAGCTTGCTATATATTTACATGCTTCATCTTCATATTTAACATTTTCTGAATCTAAAACAAATTTTATTCTTTTATATAAATCATCTTCAGTTAATCTATTAAAATCAAATTTAAGACATCTAGATAAAATAGTAACTGGTATCTTATGTTGTTCTGTTGTTGCAAGTATAAATACAACATTTTCAGGGGGCTCTTCTAATGTTTTAAGTAGAGCATTAAATGCACTTGTTGTAAGCATATGAACCTCATCTATAATATATACTCTATATTTTACATCTACAGTTGCATATACAACTTCTTGCCTTATTTGACGAATATTTTCTACACTATTGTTTGAGGCAGCATCCATTTCAATAACATCTGTAATTGTACCATTTAAAATACCTTTACATACATCACATTCATTACATGGCTCACCATCTTTTGGATTTAAACAGTTAATAGCTCTTGCAAAAACTTTTGCAGCACTAGTTTTTCCAGTTCCTCTAGTACCACTAAAAAGATATGCATGAGATATCTTACCATTTTTTATTTGATTTCTAAGTATTTTTGTTACATTTTCTTGACCAATAATATTACTAAATGTATTTGGTCTATATTTTCTATACAATGCTACGTATCCCATTTTTTCCTCCCAAACAACAAAAAACCAAGCACATAGAGTATATTGCTTATTGCTGCTTCCTTCCGGATCTGACAAGGTTCACAGTACTCTATCGCTTGGCGTAAGTTTATTATACAATATATTCTATTTATTTTCAATACTTTTCATATAAAATAATATTAATCTATAACAGTAAATATAAATTTACTAACATCTTGTCTTAAAATAGACATTCCTGATGTTAAGGTTTCATCAGTTGGCATATTTAATGCTATTGATGTTTTAACAGTTTTACCAGTTTCATCTTTTATAACAAGATCAAATGAAACATTAAATTGTAATTGCGATACTTTTACATCTAACATATTAAATATATATGCATCATATCTTATTTCTTCATATTCATCACTAATACTTTTATCTGTTAAAACATTATCATTATCTAAAAGTAATCTTATTATATATTTACCATCTTCTTGTTCTAAATAAATAGGAAATGAATTAAGTTCTGGAGTTATATCATATTTATGATAATCCTTTTGACATATATTCATATTTCCTTTTAGTTCTGGATTTGTTACTACTAAATTTTCTATATTTATTTCTGTGGCTTTAACATTTGATTCTAGTAAAATAGATATAGTGTTTGTTTGTGAAATATCAAAAACTAGTCCTGATAATTTATCTATTTTTATAGTCTGATCTTGAACTTCTGTTACAGTAGCACTAGATTCAACTATAACATCACTAACTCTAAAGTTTCCTTGATTAACTTTTCCAGTTGTATCAAGAAGTATATTTGCAACAAGTACTGTTACTACTACAGACACAATTGCAATAATTATTATTGATATACCTTTTACTTTATCCATATATTCCTCCACTCACATCTAAATTATACTATATGTATAATTAATTTACAAGGAAAATATGGCGAAAAAAAGACTTAAGAATTGTTTCTTAAGTCTTTAATCATTAATAATCGTCAGTATTCTTTTTTCCACTTTTTCCAAATAATTTATCAAATTTAGATTCAAGTTCTGATTGTAAATCAAATTCATCATTTTGTGCTTTTTTACTACTTGAAGAAATTGGGTTATAATCATTATCCTCATATAAATTGTTATATGATGTATTTGACATTCCTTCTGCAAGAGGACTAGTATCAATTTCTGCATCTCTTTTTTTATTAACTTCATATGAAGCATAATTTTTACTTGATGAAGTTGATGTAGTAGTTGTTGTTGTATCTATATCAATAGATGAAGTATCAACTTCTACATCTTTTTGTCTAGATCTTAAAATCTCTTGAGCTCTTCTTTTTCTATCAGCTAGATATTTTTGTACATCAAAATATGAGTATGGAATTGGTTGTGGTATAGGCATTTCTTTAATACTTTCAATTTTCTTAGATTCAATAATGTCACGTTTTGGATGACATGTAAAGTACCAAGCTTTTTCTGCAAGTATTGGTTTTAAACCTCTTACCATAATTATTTCTTTGTTATTATCTAATCTTCTGATTTCATCTACAGTCATAAGATCTCTTGCTTGTCTTTGTGTACTAATAGATACACCTTGTTTTTTAGCTTCGTCTTTATCTTTACTTACAGATTTTTGCTCAATTTTAATTGTAGTTTGACCTAAACTCTTAGAGAAATATTCAGCAGTTTTTTGTGAGTTAGTACCAAGCATTAATTGAGTATCACAGTTACCTAAAATATTCTCATAAGAATCTTTATATAATGATTCAAGTTGGTCTAAAGATTGTACAATTATTGATATACTAATTCCCAAACTTCTTGTTGTACTAAGTTTCTTTTGGAAGTCTGGTATTTGACCAATATTTGCAAACTCATCAAGTAAGAAATATACTTGATTTGGTAGTCTTGAACCGTAATCATCTGCTTGCTTATATAATATAGAAAACATTTGACTAAAGAACATAGTTGATACGAAATCATATGTACTTTCAGCAGCTGATGTAATAACAAATATTGCAGTTTTCTTTTTTGCAACCTTATAAAAATCTATACTATTTGTTGATGTAATTCTTTGAATTGCTGGCATATCAAATACACGCATTTTTGAAATAGATGAAATTACTATACTTTGCATTGTTTTATCCGCTGCAGTTTTAAAAGATTCATATTGTATTCTACCAGGATGTTCTGGCATTAAATCATCAATAAATAATTTTTCAAATATACTTGAATCTGAACCACCTTGACGAATAATATTTAAACAACTTCCTATATTTTGTTGTTCTAATGGAAGTACTGATAATACATAATATATTGTCGCACTTATTAGCATTTTAGCTGTGTTATCCCAGAATGGATCATCTCCACCACCATCTTTATTTGCACCAGTTACAAGTATATGAGCTAATGTATCAACATCTTGGTCTGAACAAATATTTGAAATAGGATTATAAAAATCACTATATGTTGGATTAACTAAGTTAAATGCTTTTACTTCATATCCTTCATCAATTAAGAATTTTGATGTTTCTTTATATAATTCACCTTTTGGGTCAGTAATTATATATGAACCTAAACATTGCATGATATTAGGTTTAATATAACATGCTGTTTTACCTGCACCAGATCCACCGACAACAAGTATATTTTTATTTATACCAACTTTTTTTAAGTCTGTACCTAAGTAATGTTTTTTACTTAAGATAAATCCTTCTTTTCTATTTAATATTTCTTTACCATTTGAAGCCAGCTTGTAGTCTTCTGCTCCATGACTCCATTGGCTTGAACCATTTTCTTTTCCTTCATATTCATTAGTTTGGTTACTTTTGTATTTAGCATATATATATATTCCAAACACAACAATAAATATAACTAAAGCTATCTGTAAAAATAGACCAAAGTCTGCAAACATACCAGAAAAGAAAGACATGTCTGTTATATTAGAAAACCATGTAGATAAAGTTTCAAAAAGTATTGAATCATCTCCACTCATTTTCGCATCTGTTATAGACTTAGTAAGCGAACCACCAAGCACAACAGCTAAAACTAAAGCAATTACCAATAAAATTGGTGCTTTTTGTTTAAAATCTTCGAAAAAATCCCTCATTTTTCATACCCTCTCTATAAATAATTATTTCTAGTAGTTATATCAATTTTTTATTATATTTCTTTATCTTCTATTTCTGGTTGTTGAACGTTTGCTTTATTAATTTCTTCTCTTGTTACTTTTCTTGCTTCTTTTCCTTTTGCTATAGCCCCATCAACTATTCTTGTTGTTACTTTTCCATCCTTTGTTATTTCATTTTCAATAACTTCTACTTTTGTTTCTAAACTTTTTAAATGTTTTTTTGCCATTTTTTATTCCTCCTTATATTAATTCGTCTGCTTCTTCTTCAAGTCTAGCAGTTCTAATATCATCATCATTCATTGTTACTTCCAATACTATATATGGTCTATGAGGCATGATTTTACATCTACCTTTTATATTACCACTTTCATCCCTATATAATGATGGTTTAACTTCCTCACCTGTTTGAGAATCTATGATTGAAAAATTTCTTCTCATATCTGGTGTATAAGCTACATCTTTATATTCAATACCATCTGAATTAAATATTGAACCATAACTTAGTGGTATATTAGTATTTTCTGTTCTAAAGCCATCACTATCTAATATTCCAGTACTTAAAAAAGCTTTATTATCTGTTAAAGTTAAAAGTACAATATCATCTTCATCCTCTGGATCTTCAATTAAGACATTAAATATTTTCTTAATTTGTCCTTCTTCTCGTACTTCGACACTTCTTAGTTTTTCTAAAGATAAGAATGCATATCCTTGTTCATACGCATCATAATCTCTTTCAACTAAAAAAGCAAGTGTGTTCATTCCAGGTAAATCTACAACCTCAAATTTGTTCATCTGCAATAAACTCTCCATAATTCAACCTCATTTCTTTGATAATTTTTATCTTATGTATAAATTTTATTGTTTTCTAATTAATACCATTGGTGTTAATGTTTTAGTTTGACCACATGGATTATCTTTAATCATTCCAATTAATTCTTCTTCTGTATCTTCTATTGCATCAGCTTTACCTAAGATTTCTTGATTAAAATCATTAGCATCAACAATCATAGATTTTACTCCTGTTTCTTTATAAATCTCATTACATACACCATTTGGATCTTTTGGAATTCTTATTCCAAATTCAGAGTAATCTGAAAATACATCTCCATAAAAACCATCTAGTCCACTTACTTCTTGACCAACGATTTCATAGAAAACTCCTCTTTTACCAAATAATTTACATACTCCTCCTGCAATTGCAGCCCATATAACTTTTAATGGTCCATTAATATTAATTGCAAATTGCATTTTATATGGATTATCTACACCAACACCTGCATCACTTCTCATAGCAAATTTAGATAAGAATTTTGCAAGTCCTGAAACTTTAACATCCTTTTTATATACTATATTTTTTTGACATAGTGAAATAATCTTCTCACTAAATGAAACAATGTCACCTTCTTCATATATAGGTAAAACATATTGTTTAACAATGTCAATATAACTTTCACCTAGTTGAATGTAGTGTGTCTCAATTGCATGTCTCATATATGTATTGTCTCCCACTTTAATTTCTACGTTTTTTCCTTCTAATGCTTTAAATTCCATAAAAAGACCTCCTATCTTTAATGTTTATACTACTTATGATTTTATTATAAAAAAAAATAAATGTCAACAATATTGACATTTATTTATATATTGATACTAATTAATTTTGTTGTTTCTTTTTACATAATTTGAACTTTGAATTATCATATATCAATTCTTTTGTTATATGGCACTCATATTCTGTATTACAATTATTATCTTTACCAACATTAATTTCTGAATAAATACCTTCAAACATTTCTACAACAACTTGTCTTATTCCTCTTGCACCAGTTTTAAGTTGTATAGCCCTTTTTACAATTTCAGATACAATTTCATCTCGATTCATAACCAAGCTAACATTTAATTTCTTTAACTCTTTAATGTAAATATTAAATATCGAAATATTTGATTTCTCTATTATATTTTTGCCCATAACTTCGTCCATAGGATGAAATTCTAATATTAAGTCTATTCTACCAATAAATTCACTTTTAAAACCAGACTTAATTAAGTCTTGTGGAATAAACTTAGGATTTTTAAGCTCATTTTTCAAATTTTCTTTATTTTCTCCACTAAATCCTATTGTTCCTTTTCCACTTAATCTCTTTTTTCTCTCCTCAAAAGCCGATTCACACGCTCCAATTAATACAAAAGTAATAAGTTCTGTATTAATTGCACCTTTAGAAGTATGCACTATTGTTCCTTCAAGCATTTTTAACAAACTATCTTGAACACTTGTTGTAGCAACATTACTTCTATCACCATTATCTGTTTTCTTGTCTATCTCATCAAAAATTAATATTCCTCTTTCTGCTTTTTTTATATCTCCACCTGCTGCATTGATTAATTTTACTAAAGCATTTTCAACGCTTTCACCAACATATCCTTCTTGAGTATATTTTGACGCATCTTCTATAACATATGGAATTTCTAAATGAGACGCAACCTGTTTTATTGTTTCAGATTTTCCATTACCAGTTCCTCCAATAAGGAAAATATTGCTTTTAAAATGGCGATTACTTGTCATATTATTTCTAACTAAAATAGAAATAATATTTTTTACTTGTTCATCTTGTCCTATAACACTTTTTATTACTTTATTATACACATTATATGTGTTGATTTTCTTTGGTTTACGTGGCTTAGGTAATGCTTTTGGAAACTGAACTAAATTTGAATTATTTGTTTGATTTGAAAGTTTATTATACTTGTTATATATATTATCTATATCATAAAACTCATCATCAAAATCATTTTCAAATCCTTCCATATATTCACCAAAAACTTCTGATGCATCAATAACTTTTTGATAATAATATGAGCTAATTTCCTTTTCACATTCAGGACAAATTATTCCATTATTTAAAATTAAAGTTTTAGCACTTCCGTCTAATTAATTTACCACAAATTGAGCATTTAATTTCACATTTCATAATATTACCTCCTTTTAATTTTAATTGAAGTATATCTTTTTTAGTTTACAATATAATACCATCATTGTATCTTCATGTCAAATAAAGACGAAAAAAAAGCTCAAAAAGAGCTTTTTAAAATATGTTTTAGCATCTCATAAGCCGGATTCTGTATTAGATGATCATTTATCTAGAATGTATATTGCTATACATCTCAAGCCACCAACTCAAAACTTAGCGAGCAACCTTAACGCTTTTTTCTGGTGTTGCACTAGGTGGGGTTTACACTGCAACTATGTCTCCATAATTGCCCGTGAGCTCTTACCTCACGTTTTCACCCTTACTATAAAATAGCGGTAATTTTCTGTTGCACTTTCCTTAGGATTACTCCCACTAGACGTTATCTAGCACCCTGCTCTATAGTGTCCGGACTTTCCTCTCGTTATAAAACCAGCGATCATCAGAGATACTAAAACATAATTATTATACCATACTTTTTAGAAAAAATAAAGAAAAAGGCAAATTAATTGCCTTTATTCATCTATTTTATTTCTATTTACATACTCCTTTATAAGCTTATATACAATTGATGCTACTGGTACTCCAATAAGCATACCAATTATTCCTAAACTATTTCCACCAACTATTACTGCAAGCATCACCCAAATAGCAGGAAGACCTACTGAATCACCAACAACTTTTGGATAAATTAAATTTCCATCAATTTGTTGTATTACTACTATATATACTATAAACCAAAATGCTTGAGCTGGATTTACTGCTAAAATCAATATTGCTCCAATAATAGTTCCAAAGAATGCTCCAAAAACTGGTATTAATGCTGTTACTCCAACAAGTACTGAAATTGTCAAAGCATATGGCATTTTAAATATAGTCATACCAATGAAACATAGAACACCTAATAATATAGCTTCAATAAATTGTCCACCAAAGAACTTTTTAAAAGTATCATTAGTAATGCTTCCTATATAAAATACTTTTTTGCATTTATCTTCTGGAATATATGCTTTAAATAATTTTTTAAATTGCATCACTAATTTTTCTTTTTGTAGCAGCATATATATTGCAAATATTAATCCCATAAAGAAATTAATAGCTCCTGAGAAAAATCCAATAATGAAATCTATTGATACACCAATTATTCCAGTAGCAGCGTTTTTTACTAATTCACTTACATTAGCTTCTATTTCAGTCCAATTTGGCCTTACTGATTTTATTTTTTCAATTACATTAGGATAATTTCTCATTACATCTTCAAGCCACATTTGACATGTGTTAAATGCAGTTGGAATATTTTCTTTAAATATACTAATTGTATTTATAAACTCTGGTATTACTAAAAATAGTGTTAAAAGTATTATACCTATAAATATCAAAATTGATAAAATTAATGATAAGCCTCTTAACTTTTTATTTACTTTTACTTCTTGACTTATAACTTTATGTTTATTTTTTATTTTAGACTTTTTAGCCTTACTATTCTTATTAAAAATACTTTCTATTTTACTTAATGGAATATTTAATATAAATGCTATACAAAATCCATATATAAATGGTTTAAGTAAATTTAAAACATATCCTAAACATTTTAATACAATATCTAATTTAATTAATGCAAAGCATAATACTATTGTATAAGTTATTATTACTAGAATCTTTTTCACATTTTTGTTATTTAATTCAAACATGTGAATTCCTCCTTTTTTATTCAATGTATATATTATACCATAATTTTATATAATTTAATATCATTAGTTTAAATTTTACATAAAAATAAAGTATAGCTTAATGCTATACTTTATTCATTTTTTTATTCTTCCTCTGTTTCTTCTTCATTTGGAACTTTAGCAATGTTTATTACTCTACCACCATCTGAAGTTCTCATTAATGTAACACCTTGTGTATTTCTTCCTAAGATGCTAATATCATCAACATTAAGTCTAATAATTACTCCTGTATCTGTAATTAGCATTACTTCATCATGATCATCAACAAGTTTTACACCAACTATATTTCCAGTTTTAGAAGTTATTTTGTATGTTAGAACACCTTTTCCTGCTCTTCCTTGACATCTATACTCTTCAAGCTCTGTTCTCTTTCCAAAACCATTTTCTGTTATTGCTAGAACATATCCATTATCTTCTTTTATTGGTTCCATTCCAATAACTTTATCTTCTTTTCCAAGTGTAATTCCTTTTACACCCATTGATGTTCTACCAACAGCTCTTACTTCTTCCTCTTTAAATCTAATAGATAGACCTTCTCTTGTTACCATGATTATATCATTGTTTCCATCAGTAAGTCTTACATCAATTAATTCATCATCTTCTTTTAAAGTAATTGCTTGAATACCAGTTTTTCTAATATTTGAGTATTCAGCTAATTTTGTTTTCTTAATTAATCCATTACTTGTTGCCATTAATACATATAATGAATCATCATTAAAATCTTGTACTGGCATAACAGCTGTAACTTTTTCACCTTGAGCAAGTTGCAATAAGTTAACAATTGCTGTTCCTTTAGCTGTTCTACTAGCTTCTGGTAACTCATAAGTTTTTAATCTAAATACTTTACCAGTATTAGTAAAGAACATTAAGCTATTATGTGTAGATGTTACAAATAGATGCTCTACAAAGTCTTCTTCACGTGTATTCATAGCAGTTAAACCTTTTCCACCACGTTTTTGACTTCTATATACATCTGCAGATATTCTCTTAATATATCCAAAATGTGTTAATGTAACAACATTATTTTCTTCTTTAATTAGAGATTCAAAATCTATATCTCCTGCACCATGAGTTATTGCAGTTTTTCTTTCATCTCCGAATTTTTCTTTAAGTTCTGTTAACTCTTGTTTGATAATATCTCTTACTAATTGCTCAGATGCAAGTATTTCTCTTAAATGTTTAGCAAGTGCTAATAATTCATTATATTCTTCTTCAATTTTATCTCTTTGTAATCCTTGTAATCTTCTAAGTTGCATATCTAAGATAGCTTGTGCTTGGATTTCAGAAAGACCAAATTTTTCCATTAAGTTTTGTAATGCATTATCATAAGAATTTCTAATAACATGTATTACAGCATCAATGTTATCTATTGCAATTCTTAATCCTTCTAAAATATGAATTCTAGCTTCTGCTTTAGCTAAATCATACTTAGTTCTTCTTACTACAACATCTTCTCTATGTTTAATATATTCTGCAAGTATTTCTCTTAAAGTTAATACTCTTGGAACACCATTAACAATAGCAAGCATTAACATACTTTGTGTGTTTTGTAATTGTGTATGTTTATATAATTGATTTAAAACTACATTAGGATTTGCATCTCTTTTTAATTCAATTACAATACGTACAGCACAATTTGCTCCAGATTCTCTATCTGTTTCATCCCTTAAATCTGATATTCCTTCAATTGTTTTAGCTTGTACTAGTTTGGCAATATTTTCAACAAGGGCTGCTTTATTTACTTGATATGGAATTTCAGTAACTATTATTCTAAATCTTCCACGATTATCTTCTTCTATTTCTGCTTTTGCTCTTAAGCAAACTTTACCACGTCCAGTTGTATATGCATCTTTTATTCCATCTTTTCCAACAATTGTTCCAGCAGTTGGGAAATCCGGTCCTTTAATATATTGCATTAATTCTTCATTAGTTATTTCTGGATTATCTATTTGTGCAATAGTTCCATCAACAACTTCAGATAAATTGTGAGGTGGTATATTAGATGCCATACCAACAGCGATACCATAAGCACCATTAATTAATAAATATGGTAATTTTGCTGGTAAAACAGTAGGTTCTTTTAATCTATCATCATAGTTTGGCATGAAATCTACTGTCTCTTTATCTAAATCTCCTAACATTTCTAAGGCTATCTTTTCAAGTTTAGCCTCTGTATATCTCATTGCAGCTGGTGGGTCATTATCCATAGAACCAAAGTTACCATGACCATCAACAAGAGGATATCTTAGTGAAAAGTTTTGAGATAAACGCACTAAAGCATCATATATGGCAGCATCACCATGTGGATGATATCTACCCATTGCACTACCTACAATGTTAGCACATTTTCTGTATGGTTTTTCAGGCCAAAGAGTATCTTCATACATTGTGTATAGTATTCTTCTGTGAACTGGTTTTAAACCATCTCTAACATCTGGTAAAGCACGAGAAACTATAACACTCATGGCATAATCTATGTATGACCTTTTCATTTCTTCTTCTATTTTTACGGGTACAATTTTTTGCGCCGATAAAAAGTTTTCATCATTAATGTCCATTATATTCATACCTCCATTTGTGTTTTTACTCCCATATTATACTAAAAAAAAAATAAAAAAGCAAGTTAATATTCTTGAATTTTATATAAAGTATGATATAATAAAAATCAGTAAACAATTAGTTTTTAAAGGGGTACTATATGAAATACAAAAACTATTATGCAATATTAGAAGTAAACAGAAAAAGTTCTGATCAAGATATAAAATTAAACTTTAGAAGACTTGCAAAAGAATATCATCCAGATAAAAATAAAGAAGCTGGAGCCGAAGAAAAATTTAAAGATATAAATGAAGCTTATGCTGTTTTAATGGACGCTGAAAAAAGAAGAAAATATGATAGACAAGTTGCAAAATATGGTTATGGTTTTGCAAATCTTGAATCTGGTCTTCAAGATGTAAAATATGAATTTAAATCTGGTGCAAATGTTTTTAATGATATATTAAACCAAATATTAGGACTAAAAAAAGAAGGTTCATCAAAAGGTTCTGATGGAGATATTGATTCTTTAGATAGAAAACAAAAACCTATAAAAGGAACTGATATTGTAACTCATCTAGATGTTACATTAGAAGAAGGTTTTTTTGGTGCTGAGAAAAAAATTGCAATCAAGGCATATAAAACAGGAATGAAAACATTTTCTGTTAAAGTACCTGTAGGAATAAAAAATGGAGATAAAATTAGACTTGCAGCATTAGGAAATCCAGGAAAAAATGGAGGAAAAAATGGAGATTTAATAATTCATGTAAAACTTCTTGAAGATAATGAATTTAAAATATCTGGTCTCGATTTTATCAAAGATATTAATATAACTCCTGCTGTTGCAGCTCTTGGAGGAAAATATAAACTACAAGTAATGGATGAAAAATTATTTGTATCTCTTCCTAAACACTTAAGAGATGGTGAAATAGTTACTGTACCAAACAAAGGATATATTTCTGAAAATGGTTCAAGAGGAGATTTAAATCTTAAAGTTCATATTGATTTACCAGAAGATATTTCTGAAAGAGAAGAAAAGTTATATGAACAATTACTTAAGATTGAAAGAAAACGTGAAGAATTTAATTATTAAAATAAAAAAGAATACAAATTTGAACTTTAATTCATTTTGTATTCTTTTTTTTAAACAAATTATATTCTTTATCTATTAATACAAGTTCTGTATCAGTAGACTTAGGAAAACTATTAATATAATCTTTGTATTTAGAAAAAAATCTAATATGACTTGCATATATTTTTCTAACATCTAACTTTGATGTCTCATCTAAAATTTCCTTAGTAATTCCATGGTAATTTCTAAATGTATTAAATCTTTTATATGGATATCCTGCATCAACTAAAACAGAGTCAGCACCATATACAAAACTTTCAAGTCTATCTGAATATCTAGCTAAATCTGAAGTATAAACAAATTTATCATTATTTATTTCAATTTTTGTTGCATATGATTCTCCCTTATGTATTGTTTTACAAAAAGTAAATTTTGCTCTGTCTATATATATAATCGTATTTTCATTAAGTATAGATACATTAAATACATTTTTTAGCTTAGATATTATACTATAAATAATACTTTTTTTAGGAAGAATTACATCTACCTTTACTTTATTCTTATGTTTTATATTATAGTTAATTAAGTATAGTGCAAGTGACAACAATGATAAATTATGGTCTACATGATTATGCGAAATAATTATAACTATATTATCTAAAGAAATATTATTGTTTTTTACTAATCTCATAAACTTAGAAAAAACCCCTGCGCCAAAATCTAAAAAAATATTTTTACTAAATCCTTTTAGCATATAGCAAGTACTTTTATTTTTTCCAAATGTGCGTATGTTAGGTGAATAATTTCCCAACACCAAAAATTTAAAATCATTCATTTAATCACTTCCTTTAAATTATTATCTGAAATACATTAAACAAATATGCGTTTATTATTATACCATTATTGTCAAAAAATGAAGCTAGTAAAATATTTCTACTTTACTAGCTTTTTCTTTAATAATCTTATATCTTCTCCTACAAATCTACAAATAATAAAATCCCCTACAAATCTAGAAAAAATTCTTTCTTCGTATTCTCTTTTTATCTCTTGTGGCGTTAAATTTGTAGATATAACAATTTTTTTATTCTTTAATAATCTTGTATTTAATATATTAAAAAGTTCACTAAATTTAGCACTATTCATTGCTTCAGTTCCCAAATCATCAATTATTAATAAATCAACTTCAAAAATCTTATCATACTCTTCTCTTTCTGTTTCTGTTTTATTAAATTTAAATTTATAGTCTACCATTTTATCTAATAATATTGGTGCTGTTTGATATATAACAGATTTTCCTTGTTTTATTGCCTCAGCTGCAACACAATTTGCCAAAAATGTTTTACCAAGTCCTGTTCTTCCTGTAAACAACAAATTTTTTTGTGAAGGATCACTTAAATTATGTGAAAAATTATATGATAATTTTCTAATTGCATCTATATTTTCTAAAGGAGATTTTTCAATTCCATATTTTTCTTTATCGTAGTTTGATGAATAATATCCAAAATCAAAAGTCTCAAAATTTTCTTCTTGTGTTTTAAATATATTTGATTGTTTAAATGATTCATTAATTAGAGCTTGATTAAAACAACTACACATTTTATTACCAATAAATCCAGTATCCTCACATTTACTACATTCATATTTAGGTTCAAAATCTTTTTTTGAAAGCCCTATTCTTGTTAATTGACTTTCATATTCCTTATTTAATCTATCTAATTGTAATGTAAGTTTATCTTGCTCAATTTGTCTACTTAAATCATCTGAAAAAATTCTAGACTTTATTGATTTTAATGATATTTTATTAATTTTATCTTCAATCTCAGAAAGTTTTGGATTTTCGTCATATACATTTTTCTTAAAGTGTCTTGCATCACTTTGAGCATGTTGTCTTTTTACACTATAATCTCTTTCAACTTTTCTATATACACTACTTTGCATATGACTTTACCTCCTTTTATATATCATCATAAAAATCATCTGAGCTATCATATTCTCTTTGTGAATAGCTTTGATAACTTTTTTTCTTCGTATTTGATGAAATTCTTTTAACCTCAGGTTTATTTTCTACAGATATCTTAGGATTTTCACTTTCAAGTATTTCATCTACAGTTCTAAATCCTTTTTTATACCAACTAGTTATAATTGCGTCTATATATTTAATTGATGGATTAGTTGTTGATGTACTTCTTTTTAGTCCTTCTTCAATTATATCAAACTCATAACCATATTCTTCTATCCATTTTTTTACATACACTTCTTCATATTTAGATAAGTTTCTACCAAGACCAAGTGATTTAGATATCTTTTGTTTTATTTTACTAAATTTATCATAATTATCTAGAAAACTTTCTAATTCCTCAAAAGTTCTAACTCCGCCATTATGCCATGTTTCTGCTACAGCAAAAACATATTTTCTATTTAAAGCTTTTCTTTCTTTACAATATTGGAATAGTGCAATCATTACCTCTTCTGAGAATGAATACATATTAAATAAATTACCAATATCTGTACTCCAATTAAATGTCATAAGTCCATTGAAGAAACTTTCACAAATAGCATCAACTGCTGCTTTTCTTTTCTCATCAATTACATCTTCATATTTTTTCTGTCTGTTGTCAAATTTAGGAGTATATGATTTATTTATTTCCATTTCTTTTAAGTCTGTAACTATTATTCCTCTTGTTGTTTTTTGAAGTACTTCTTCTGCTTGTAACACTTCAATACTAGTTTTAAATTCATCTAGTGTAAGATCTAAATCTTTAATTATCATATCTGAATCAACATCTACACCTTTTTTTAATAAGTATAAAATATAAAGATATACTTTTAATTCAATTTCACCTAATGACTTCATATTATTCAAGATAAATAAATCTGGCACTAATGTATCTCCTAGTTCCAGTTTGCTTTTTTGTATAAATTTCATAAATAAATCTCCTAATCAACTGGAGTTCATTATATCACTTTTGGTTCATTTTTTCAATATGCTATTTTTCTACACTTTTCACATATATAACTCTATTATTAGAATAATACTTAGTATTAATATATATTTTCTTTCTAATATAAAATAAAATTATTATTTTTATTTTATCAATAATACTTTCCTCTTTAAGATTTAATATAATAAATATTATAACTGGTATAAACATATTTAGAATTATATATGTTTTAGTAATATATGATATATTAAAACTAAGTACAATTTTAAAAACAATAAACATATATACTACACAAAATAATAATGTTTTATAATCTATAATACCTAACCATTTATTTTTTCTATTATAAAAATTAAATACTCTTTGTTTATTTATTCTTTCCATATATTTTTATATCTCCTATAGATTTGTTAATTTTATATAAAACAAATATACTTCCTAGTAATGTAGCAATATAAAAATCTTTTTCATCTTTACTCACAATCGGAATAAATATGATAATCTTATTAATTATTTGAATTCCTAAACTTATAGCAAATAGTTTAATCCAATATTCAAATATAAATTTTGTTTTGTAGCTTATCAAAGAAATAATTGTAAATGGAGAGAAAATAATACAAAGAATTACTACAACATATCTTATAGATAAAAAAATAATAGAATAAATAATGTATGAACAAATTATTAAATCTTTAAATCCATTTATTCCTACTTTATCTAAGCTTTTAAAAAAATCATCTAATGTAGAAATGTTATCTTCTAAAAAACTATAATCTATTTTTTCACTAGATATTTCTTCTAGAAATTCTTCTGTATAAACTGAAATCATATAATTAAAATTAACTATTTCTTTGCAAATGTAAAAACTATTTGAACTAAAAATTGTAATTATAATAAGTTTTATTATAAACAAATAAATATTTTGTATACTTGCACTACTATATAATGATAATATGCACTTAAAAGCATAATATAAAATCACAGCTGATATAATAGCATGTATTAATATAATTAATATTTTTATACTATTTTCAGAGTATAAAAGTTTTAGTGGTTGCCTTTTAAATATATTATCATCTATATCTGATATATTACTAATAATTTTATTTCCATCACTTTTAATTGATAAATAAAATTTATTTATTATATTATTAAAATTACATATTATATTTTCCATTATTTAACAACAGCTTCAATAAACTTAATAATAACATCTATTAATTGTATAGCAGCATACCCAACTATAGAATTTGTTATAATTTTCTTTCCAATAATCATTTTTCTTTCATCACCTAAACTAAGTTTTCTAACTAATATCCCACTAATTATACATACTCCTGCTATTGGTGTAGAAATTTTTATTAAATATGATTTAATTTTTGTAAATGCTGAATTAATTTTAGTTACTAAACTTGGTGTAGCTGTTGCAGCATAAACCTGTGAAATAAATATTAAACATAATGTTATGCACATTATCCACAAAAAATATTTTGATTTCATATAATCACTCCTTAATAATAAAATTGTGATTCAAATATTTGAATTAAGTAAAACCAAAAGTTGCAAATGTATTTTTCAAAATTGATAATTTTCTTCCTCACTTAAAACACCAAAATCATAAAATAAATACATTTAAGAATATAAAAATTAGAAAAAATAAAAAAGATTAAATACTTAAGAAAAAAATATTTAGAAATATTTGAATCACGTATAATATAGTAACATTCCTTATTTTATCTAGCAATACTTTAGCATTCATGTTATAAAACTAGAGCTTTTGCAAATAATAAAATGTAGAAAAATAATACTATTTGAAAAAAATTAACACTTTTTTAATATTTTTCAAAAAAATCTATTGACAAGGACTCAAAATTGTAGTATTATATATGCGCAGTCAGTTGTGAAACTGATTGTAATATACTTTGATGGGCCACTAGCTCAGGTGGTAGAGCACTTGACTTTTAATCAAGTTGTCCGGGGTTCGAGTCCCCGGTGGCTCAGGA
>JAAGKN010001028.1_pt1 | contig 97810 bp, 103 predicted proteins | sample 6206371 | NCBI WGS metagenome assembly JAAGKN01 (sample SAMN11533720, study PRJNA540317) | gut metagenome | isolation source: fecal pellets from male and female animal of same cohort | host: Peromyscus leucopus | place: USA:CA | collected 2017
AATCCAATTTTCTTCAGATTAAATACTAAAGCTGGAAATGGAACTTGGATGAACGCAGAAGCATTCCAAACATATTTAAATACAACAATTAAAGCAGATACAAACAAAGTATATGCAGCAAACTATAATTTAAATGAAGAATACACAATTGAATGGATGTGGGCATTTGATAAAGATGATGCAACACAACCAGAAGGAACAGGTTTTGTAAGCGATGATGTAAAAGATACATACTTAGCAGGACAAAACGGAACAGTAAGCTTAAATGTTACATTAACAGTAACACAATCAGAATTAGAAGCAACTGAAAAAGCTCCAGTTACTCCAGTAGTTGAAGAGTTAGTTGTATCTAATGATGCAGTTAATGCAGCTTATAGTCAAGCTTTAGTAGACACTTTTAAATATGATGCTACTAAAAATAATGTAACAATGTCAGCTGATGGAAAATTAACAGGAACAATGGCTTCTCAATCAGAAGATTCAATTAAAGCTTTCTGGGGAGCAAATACTGATAAAACTGAAGGATACTATTATCCAGTAGTTTTCACTAATGTAAAAGAAGGAGACCAATTAGTAATTAATGGTAAAACTTCTAAAACTGTTACAGTAGATGAAATTAATGATGGACAATATGTAATCTTCATGGAATTACACAAAGATGGAAATGCTGAAGGAAACAAAACATTCACTGTTGAAAGAGATGGAAAAACATTAACAATTGATTATACAGGAGTTACTTTCGAATAATTAATTGAAACAATGGAAGTTAATTTAACTTCCAAGTAAGCTTATGAAATTCATGAGTTTACTTGGAAACTAAATTTTCTAAACAAAGAAAGGAAGAAAGAGGTATGAAAAAAAATTCTAATATTGATATTGAAGAGAAAGAAATTAATTTAGAAGATGATAATAAAAATAAGAAGAAAAAGAAATTTGTTATTTTTCTTGTAGTTGTTTTTGTCCTTTCACTAATCACTAGTGGTTTAACAACTAATTTTTATGGTAGGATTGGTACAGCGTTTAGAAATGAAGGAACTTTTGTTTTAAAGCACACGGATGATAATAATAAGGAGACTATCAGAAATCAAGAATTGAAGTTTGATTCAGATTTGTTAAAGATGTCTGTAAGTGATACTAGTGGTAAATTAAGTTACTCTAGAGAAAGAGTTGTATTATCAGACTTCACTTGTGAGACAGGGGATGCTTCTATAGCAACTTGTTATCCAGCTGATGGTTATGTAGTTATTTATCCTAAAAGTGTTGGAAAAACTACTGTTACTTTAAGGGGAGAGGCTAATGGCAAGATTTATGCAGCTACTGCTGATGTAGAAGTTGGAGAAGCTGAGAGATATATTGAATTAGCAAGTAATGAAGGAACTATTAATTTAAATACAAATAAAGTTAAAGAAGTAGCTTATTATCTAGTTGGTATGAGTGGTGATGTTAAGGTAACATCTAGTAATGAAAGTGTTGCTAAAGCTACTACTAAGAATGGTGTATTAAAGATTACTGCTTCTAAAGTTGGTAAAGCTGATATTACTGTATCTGTTACTTATAATGATCAAACTTATACAAGTGTTTATAAAGTTAATGTTGTTAATGAAGCAAATAAGATTGATGATAATAAACCAGTTTCTAAGAAAAAAAGTCGTATTAGTACACTTAGTAAATTAACTGTTTCAAGCGGAGAATTAGAATTTAATCCAGGAACAACTAGCTATAGTATTGTAGTTGGAAAAGATGTAGAGACTATAGATATTGATTTTGAGAAGACAAATGCTAATGCTAAAGTTATTACTACTATTGATAATATTGCAACATTATCTTTAAAGAATATTCCTTTAAGAGATGGTGCTAAAGAAGTAATGATTACGGTTATTTCTGAAGATGGTACTAGCACAACTACTTATAAAATTGCTATTAATAGAGTAGATGATGAAATGTTAGATTCTATTACTAGTATTACTGTAAATGGTAAAAAGTTATCAGCAATGTCACCAACTTATTATACATATAAAGTTGCTAGTGATGTTGAAACTGTAAGTCTTAATTTAGAATTTAGCGATGATGTTGTTAGTGCTCGTTATATTGTTGATAATCAAGTTACTACTGATGGTAGTTTCTTAAAAAATTTAAATTTAAAATTAGGTAAGAATACTATTCAAATTGTTGTAAGAAATAAGTATGGTATTCATATGATTTGCTTTGTTACTATTGAAAGAGAAGCTCTAAGTGATGATACAAGTATTTCATTAGAAGTTACTGATGAAGATTATGTTTCTAATTTAGTTCAAGTTGATGATAATAATTATGTTATTAATGATTTACCTTATGAGAAAAATGATATTTCTTTAAATGCTGTTTGTACAAATCCAAATTGTAAGAAAATATCTTTTGATATTACTTATGCTGATGGTACAAAAAAGGATTTAGATGATTTAAATGAAGTTCCTTTAAAAGAAGGAATGAATAAGATTGCTATTACTGTAGTAGCAGAAGATGGTAAAACAACAGAAACTCATTATGTTAGTATTTATAAACCAATTCGTACTATTGTATTTGAAAAAGATAGTAATAAGGTTTTAGTTGAGAAAGAATATACTAAAATTCCTTATTCAATTACAGAGAAAGATGAAAATGGTATTGTAACTACAATAGAATTAGATAATGCAGAAGAAGTTATTAAAGCTGCTTTAGATAAATATAGTGAAGATGATGTAGAAATTGAAGTACATCAAGGATTTATTAAAGTAACTCCAAAAAATCCTAAGAAATTAGTTGGAAATAAGGATACTTTAAAACTTGTATATGGTGGTAAAGAGTATACTACAGAAGTAACTTTTGATATTGATAATTATGATTTATCTTCTGGAAGTAAAGTATTTGATATGACTAATTCTAAAGCTGGAAATACTAGAACTATTATTTTAAACACAGATTTAGTAAAATCAACAGATGATACATTAAGTATTGAGCGTTCAGATGATGGTAAAAGATTAACAATTTGTGATAAAGATAAAATTTATTGTGTAAATGTAGAAGTAGACACTAAAAATGATGATGGTAACATTACATTATCTTATGGTAAAGATTCAGTTAATGAGATTGGACCAAATGATTTACCAATTACTATAACAGCTAAAGGTGATGGTGATTCTACTATTAAAGTAAGTGGTAGTGTATATGGAAAATCTATCAACAAAGATTTTGATATAGTAATTAAGGTTTCTAGAAAATATTTAATTACTATTCATGCTGATGATCCAGATAAATATGGTAAGTTTAATAGTGCATCTACAGAGTGGGTAGATGAAATTTCAAAAGATGAAAAGTTAGATTTATCATTAATTCCAGAACCATATAAAGTTAAAAATTGTAAATATTATAAATTTAAACACTATACTGTAGATAAAGATTCAAAAGATTTTGCATATGATAGAGATGCTAATAAATATATAGATGGTTCAACATTGAAGGATGATTTAGATGTTTATGCTATTTATGAAATTAATCCATCAGATGAAAAAATACCAGAGACAAATTCATTATGGTTAAAAGCATCTGACTATGCAGAAGGTCTTCCATTATTCCATAATGATGAGTATTATGCAAAACATAATGAAGATAAAGTTATTTATCCAGGAGCAACAGGTTCTTATGTAATGAACTTTACAGCAGAAGATGATATGAAGCTTACAGGAATGGTTTTGAAAGAGAAAAACATTTGTGTAGAAGGTAAATGCTTAAATATGGGATATATGATTCACTATAATGAAATAAGAAGAACAGATGGTACTTATGAAGAACCAAAAAAAGATTTCTTTGGTGTAAAAGGTAATAGTGAATACTGGATTTTAAATAAAAAATATGATATAATACATAGTGAAGTAACTTACTTAGATTCAACTCAAACAAAACAAACTTTAGATACTGATAATAGAACTGATATAAAGTTTGATGAAGAAATTGAATTACATGAAGGTGATCAAATTTCTATGACTATTTTCTGGAAATGGGTAGAAGAGGATGATACTGCTGATACTATGATTGGTGAATATGCAGCACAAAATAATAATTCAATAAATGATAAGTATGGTTTATCTGTTGGTCTTATTTATCAACCTATGGATGTTTGTCCAGAATAATAGAGGTTAAAAGTGAAAGTATTTAAAAAAATAGTTTTTACAATATTTTCTATATTAGTAGCAATTGTCTTATTCTATAATGTTTATAATTTTATATGTATTAATATAATGAATAAAGATATTACAACAGTTGGTGGATATGGAATGCTAGAAGTAGTATCTGGCTCTATGGAACCAAACATTCATAAAGGTGATATCATTGTTATTAATACAAAAGATAAAAATTATAATGTTGGGGATATTGTTACATTCTATGATAGGGAAGGTTCTTTTGTAACACATAGAATTGTTTCTATTGTAGAGAGCCAAGTAATAACACAGGGTGATAATAACAATACAGAAGATGATGCCATTTTTACAAATGACATTGTAGGAAAATATAAATTTAAAGTGAATGGTGGGGGAAAGTTCTTAGCTGCATTAAAGAGTCCCCTTACCATGATCATGATTATGCTTATTGGAATTCTATTATGTGTATTCTTTAGTACAGATAAAGATGGTAATCCAATATTAGATGAAGAAGAAAAGGAATATTTAGAATTTCAAGAGTATTTAAAAAATAAAAAAAAGAAAAAGAAAAAATCTAAATTAGATGAATAAAAAGTAGGTGAATTTATGAAAGGATTATTACATAGTAAGAGGTTTAAAGAAAATCTATATAGATGGTTATTTATGTATGTAGGAGTGATAGGTCTTCTTACTACTGTGATAACTTATTCTAAATACATAACACAATTTGTACCAAATGGTGATGGTGCAAAATCTGCTAAGTTTGAAGCAAAAATTTATCCAACGAATGATAAAGGTGAAGAGTGTACTACTTGTACTAGTGGAGTATATAGACCTACTAGTAAGATTAAATATTACTTTGCAATTGAAACAGAATTTGAAGTTTTAGCAGATTTATATTTAAATGTTAGAATTAAAGATCCAAGTATAGGTTTTAAAATTACTAATGTTGAAAAAATTGATAATAATAATACAACCAATAATACTGTTACAGTAGAAGAAGCTACTGATACAATGTATAGATTATTTGTTCAGAATACATTTGAGAATCCATCAGATCCAAATGAACCACTTAGACCAAATAATATAAAAAATGTTTATGCAGTAACTATTGAATATAATTATAGTGATGAAAATAAAAATGACTATAATCTTGATAATACTACTTCAAAAGATTTAAAAGATATTATTGAAGTTGGTTATACAGCTGAACAAAGAAGTTAGAAGGAGGAAAGAAAATGAAATTAAAAAGAAAATTAAAAACTAATGTTATACTTTCTTTTGTAACAACATTATTACTTTTAAGTCTTATTGACCTTTCATTTGTTGCTCCAACTAACTCAAAATTTAAAACAGCAGGAAATAAATATGGTTCAAATGATGAATACGGAATTGCTTTTGGGTATGATGTTAAATTTCAAAATTTCTATGCAGGAGAAACAAATATAACTGATCCAGAGTCAATGAAAGATTCTACTGATCCTAGTGATGCTAGTAATAGAAAATTTACTTTTGAATTGGAAATTCCAAGACAAATAAAAGAAGTAGCATCAGATATAAGTGAAAATAATACAGATACTTATAGTTTTAGATTACCATTGCCATCTGCTTGTGAAATAGTAAGCATTGATGGCGACACAACTAAAAAATCAGCAGTATATACAACTGTGAATGAAAATAATGATGAAAAATTTAAAGTTGTTATAGAATGTAATGATGTACCTGTTAAAGGTGGAGAAATTAAATTAACTTTTGGCGTTAATGAAACAATTCAAAGTGATATTAAAGCTTTCTCTTATAGAGATTATAATATTACAATAACAGAAGAGTATTATAATAAAGTAATGAATATTGTAACATGGCAAAATCCATTAACTGTATTTGCTTCTCCAAATGTAGATCGTTACACTAAATATGAAGAATTTGCTCAAGGTTATTATGAAAAATATATAAAACCTTATTATACTAGTCTAGGATATACTGAGGCAGAATCTGAAGCAATCTATAATAGTTATTTACATTTTGATGCTGATAACACTTATAGAAAGTATATTACAGATACAACTGCCAATGCAGCATATTATGGAAAAATTAAAGGTTTAGATATTTACCATGGAAATGTAACTATTGATGGTACTACTAAAAATGGTTATATTTATACGTTTAAAGATAGTTTATTAGGATATATTTTAACAGAAAATGATTCAAGTCCTAATAATATGTATTTTACACCACCAACTGTAACATCAAGTAATAAAGAACAAGTAAAAGCAGAACTTGAAGAAGCATTTGCTTACTATTTATCTTTAATATATACAAATGAAGATGATTATAACGCTGTATGGAATTATGTTGAAGAGCGTGGTGGAATTTATTCAGTTGTAATAGAAGGAAAGAGAATTTTAGGTTTAGGAAATTATTCAAAGAAATCTTATAGACTTTCAATTTCAAATGATATTTTAGCTTATGCTATTTCTCTAAAAGATGGAGATACTGTTCCTATTAATTTTAATGAGGATAAATGGCTAAATATGGATGAATTTGATTCTGGTATTTCTGGTATTAGAGAAAGTATTGTTTCGCAAGAATTGAGACCTACTTCATCAAACGCCGGTCCATTAGAAGAAATGATTCTTCCATCAATATTTAAGAATAATAAAAAAGATTATCCTACACCAATATCTTTTATAGATTATTATATAATTTCTGATCCATATGCTAAAGGAAAAGACAATTATGATAATCCTTATGTTCTTATTAAAGCATGGTCTAATGCTGGAGTAACTGGTGAAGAGAAAAACTGGTATCGTTTTTCAAAAATGGAAATACCAGAAGAAATAAAAGTGTCTTTCACAAATTCAGCAGATGAAGATACATTAACAATAACTATTATTCATAGTGAATATGATGAGTCAATTGCAAGACCAGATATTCTTCAAGTAGTTAAGACATTCAATGATGAATTTGGTGTTAATATTACAGAGGATGATATAATATTTGAAGAGACAGATGATAGTGAAACTAGTGCAACTTATACAATCTCTAAAGGATGTGGCAATAATGGTGTTGCTGGAGGATGTAAAGTTGTAATTCCAGGAACAGAAGATACTTCTACTGCTCAAGAAAATCAATCAACAGTTCAAGGAGAAGAAAAGAGTAATATTACTGAATCAGTTCAAAGTTCGATTGATAAAGTAACTAGCGCAGTTGATGAAGCTGCTGAAAGTGAAGATTTAGCTACTGTTGATACAGATGTATCTAGTAGTAATCCAAAAACACTTTACGAAGTATTGGTAGATAATAATAAAGATAATTCATCTACTGAGAGTAGTGAAGATGATAGCAATCTTAGTATGATATCTTCTATAATGAGATTTATGTTAAGAAAATAAGAGAGTTATATAAACTCTCTTTTTTGGTATAAAGGATTTGATTTTATGGAGAAATTATTAATAGAAAATTATGATGAAAAATTTCTTAATTTATATGAAAACTGTGTTCCATTTGGTTTTGAAGAAAGTAAGAAATTAAGAGAATATATTACTAGTATATCAGTGGAGGAAAAAGATAATGTTTTTGATTATTATATAGAGTAGAAATCATTTTCTAATTTTTTTAACTAACTTTTAACTATTTCATATATTATAGTTAGGAGGTTAGTATGAATTTTGATTATCAGTTTGGAAATCAGTTTTTTAATTATTACGATGATTTGGGGATAAAGAGTGTTAAGTATAAAATTATGGCTCCTGAGCAATCACAATCTCAACAACCAGGTATGGAATATTTAATGAATCCAAGGCCTATCTTTGATAATCCTAATTATAAGGGGAGTGGTAAGTTAAAAGGTAAAGTTGCTATTGTAACTGGTGGTGATAGCGGTCTAGGTCGTGCAGCTGCCATTGCTTTTGTAAAAGAAGGTGCTGATGTAGTTATTCCTTATTATGATGAGCATGAGGATGCTGAAGAGACTAAATGTTATATAGAGAATTTAGGTGGTAAATGTTTACTATTATCAGGAGATATTTGTGAAAAGAGTTTTTGTAAAGAAATAGTAGAAAAGACATTATCGACATTTGGACATATTGATATTTTAGTAAATAATGCAGGTGTTCAATATCAACAAGATGATTTATCATGTATTAGTGATGAACAATTTGATAAGACAATGAAAGTAAATATTTATGGTATGTTTTATTTAACTAGAGAAGTTTTACCATATTTAAAATCAGGCGCTTCCATTATTAATTTATCTTCTATTACTGCTTTTTACGGAGATCCACAGTTAATTGACTATGTTACTACAAAAGGAGCTATAGTGGGGTTTACTAGAGCTTTAGCACGTAATTTAGCACTTAAAAATATTCGAGTTAATGCAATTGCCCCAGGTTTCTTTTGGACGCCTTTGCAACCAGCTTGTTGGGTAAAAGAAAAAATTCCATCATTAGGATCTGATGCTGCTATGGCAAGAGGTGCTATGCCATATGAATTAGCGCCTACTTTTGTTTTTTTAGCATCTGATGATTCTAGTTATGTAACTGGTCAAGTAATTCATAATAATGGGGGAGAAGTTATGGGATAAATGCAACTTTGTTGCATTTTTTGTATTGAAAATAGTTATAAAATATAAAAAGTATTAGAAAATACTTGCATTTTCTTTTTGATTATATTATATTCAATATAAGGGTGTAGAGATGTGACAAATTTTTTAAAAGTAAAGAATGAAATTATTAATAAGAGTAGTGAAGTCGCAATGAGAGTATTTGTGTTATTTGTCGTTTCATCTTTATTTTTAGATGTCGTATTGTTTATAAAAGAAGGGGTTTGTTTTTAATTCCTTCTTTTATTATGCATTTTGAAAATAATGGCGCTTATTTTCTTTTTACTCTACATCTAAAGTTGAGGAGGATTTATGGAGAAGAGTAAAATGACATTAGATGTCAACGAAAAACCACCAGTTGTTAAGTGGATTATTTTATCACTTCAACATGTATTTGCTATGTTTGGAGCAACTATTTTAGTTCCAATTTTAGTAAATTCAGCAGCTGGTGTTGAAGTTATTCCTATTCCTGTTGCGCTTGTTGCTTCTGGTATAGGAACACTTATTTATATTTTATGTACGAAAGGAAAATCACCAGTATATTTGGGTAGTTCATTTGCTTTTATTGTACCTATTGCTGCTGCTTATGCAAAAGGTGGCATAGCAGGTGCTATGACAGGAGTTATTGCAGTAGGTATCATTTATATTGTAGTAGCGCTTATTATCCATTTTATTGGAAAAGATTGGTTAGATAGATTATTGCCGCCAGTAATAATTGGTCCAATGATTATGATTATTGGTTTAGGATTAGCGCCTTCTGCTATTAGTCAAATTGGAATTGCTGAGGAGGCAGTATTAGAATGGAAACCGATTGTAGTTGCTATTATATCATTCTTAGTAACTGCTATTGTAATGACAAGAGCAAAAGGCTTCTTAAGAATTATTCCATTTTTAGTGGGAATTGTAACTGGTTATATTTGTGCATGTATTTTAGGTATTGTAGATTTTGATCCAGTAATGGAAGCTAGTTTCTTTAGTGTACCACATTTTGTATTTCCATTTATTAGTTATACTCCAAGTTTCGCATCACTTATAACAATTGCGCCAATTGCTTTAGTAACGTTATGTGAACATATTGGAGATCATATTTCTTTAAGTAATATCATAGGAAAAGATTTAATAAAAGATCCTGGATTAGACAAGACTTTATTAGGTGATGGTATTGCTACTGTAGCAGCTGGTTTAATTGGTGGACCAGCTAATACTACTTATGGTGAAAATACTTCTGTTGTAGGTATGACTAAAGTAGCATCTGTTTGGGTAATTGGATTAGCTGGTATTATGGCCATTTTAATAGGCTTCTTAGGAAAGTTTACTGCTTTAGTATCAACTATACCAAATGCTGTATTAGGAGGCGTATCACTACTTCTATATGGCTTTATAGGAGTCAATGGGTTAAAAGTTTTAATTAATAATCAAACAGACTTTGAAAAGCCTAAAAATGTCATAGTAGCATCTACTATGTTAGTATTAGGGTTAGGAGGAGCAGTAATCGCTATTAATAGTGGAGATTTATCTGTTACTATTTCAGGTATGTCATTAGCGGCTATTATAGGTATTCTTTTAAATTTACTTTTACCAGATAGAAAAGAAGAAGTAGGAGAAGTATTAGAAGTGATTCCAGCTTCTGAATTAAAAGTAGAAACTAAAAAGGAGGCAAAAAAGTCTTCTAAAAAAGAAACAGAGAAGGAAACAAAAGAGCCAAAGGAAACAACTAAGAAAACATCTACTAAAAGTGCTTCTAAAAAGGACACTACCAAAAAGGTGAAAAAGGAGACTGCACCAAAAACTACAACAAAGAGTACTCCAAAAAAGAAAAGTACAGCTAAGACTAAAACAACTAAAAGTAAAAAATAATAAGAATTTAGAAATGAGGGAATGAATATGAAAGCAATAGAATTAAAACATCCATTAATTGAACACAAATTATCTATTTTACGTAATAAAGAAACAGGAACAAAAGAATTTAGAGAGTTAGTAAAAGAGATAGCAATGTTCTTATGTTATGAAGCAATGAAGGATGCTAAATTAGAATCTGTAGAAATAGAAACACCTATGGAAAAAATGAAAACAGGTAAACTTAATGAAGAAAATTATGCATTTGTTCCGATACTTAGAGCTGGTTTAGGAATGTTAGATGGAGTAGTTAGTGTTATTCCAAATGCGAAAGTTGGTCATATTGGAATGTACCGTAACGAAGAGACTTTTGAGCCAGTTAATTATTTCTTTAAAGTTCCAAAAGATATAGAGAAAAGAGAGATTATTCTACTCGATCCTATGTTAGCAACAGGTGGTTCTGCCATTGATGCTATTGATTTATTAAAGAGTAAAGGTGCTAAAAAGATTAAGTTTTTATGTATTATTGCTGCTCCAGAGGGAATTAAGAAAGTTGAGAAAGCTCATCCTGATGTTCAAATCTATTGTGGTAGTATTGATTCCAAATTAAATGAAAATAAATATATAGTTCCAGGATTAGGAGATGCTGGAGATCGTATTTTTGGAACTAAATGAAAAGAGAAGTAAAAAACTTCTCTTTTTTATATAAATTTAAATTTAATTATGATATAATTTATATTAATATAGGAGAATTTTTTATGAATGATATAATTGAAAAACAGATTAATAATGAGTATGATTATTCTAATATTATTCCAGATGTACAATCTATTTCTTATTTAGTTCAATATTGTGACTCTTTAATGCAATATTTAATGAGAATGATAGCGGAAGATGAAGAGCGAAATGAAAGATTAAAATATGAATATAGGGAATATCAGTATAAGAAAACATTTGATACAGGATTCACTATTACTATCAGCGAAAATAATGTTATTAGCCATTTAGAATGTAATAGTTATGAATCTTTTCTTGAGTTAGTAAATACTGGACATCTTAGTAATGTAAAAAAATTAACTATTAAACTAAATTTGAGTTATAAAACTGGAAAAGAAGGAAATTTAAAGAAGCATGAAAACTTATTTCTTATTTCTTTTGCTCCTTATGAAATTACGTTTTCAAGAAAATCAAACTTTTATAATTCTAATATGAATGAGATTGAAAAAAATATTAATGAAATTTTGAAAAAGTTTGGAATACAAAATACAATATTTTGTTCAAAATAGTTAGGGGTATAGTATGTATAATGATACGATCAAAGCAGAAAATAAAATTATAACACATGAAAATTTATATGCAATTTTTCAAGCTATGGGAGAAACTTTAAATAGATATAAAAAAATTCATGAGATGGAAGTACAGAAAAATCAAATGTTAGATTATGCCTATCAAGAATACTCTTTTAAAGATTTAGGAAGTAGAATGAAAGTTATTGTTGACTTTTATGATAATACTAATATTACATTTGATAATTATGAAAACTTTATGAGTATATTTTATAGTCGACTAGATGAAATAAAAAGTATGAATGTTTCTTTTTCATTAAGTTATGAAGTTAGAAGACCAGCTCCTAATAAATTTACTAATAATTATTATCAGCACATTAATATGTATATTACTGAAAATAAAATGGAGATTGAATTAAAGCTAAGTAGTGAGGATAGAAAATTAGATGAAATTTATCAAGTGATAAAGAATACTATTGTGAATGCACCACAAAAGTATGATACAGTGATTAAAGAAAAGAGTAGGATTTCTAATACTGTTTCTTTAGCTTCTGGAATGATTCCAGCAATGATAGTTTCTGCTATTTTAGTGTTTATTCCAGTAATTGGTTCTATTTTTCTACATGGTTTTATTGTATATCCAGTTTGTTCTTTTATATTAGCATTTATTATAGGTGGTACTTTTTCATCTTCTAAAATAGATAAATTTTATTCTACTATTATGCCAGAGAAAGTATATTCTGGATATAGTAATGGAAAATCTGTTTATAAAGATGATGTTGAAAAATTTATAGGTACTAGTGAAATTTTAATTGGTAAGAAAGTTAATAATTTATCAAATAGAGAAAGTATAAAAAAGGAATATGAAAAATGTAAGGAAATATTACCTAGAAATTTGATTATTTTAGGAGTTGCTAGTGTTATTGTTATAGTAATAGGAATTTTTATGTAAAAATTTGCTTATGCAAGTTTTTTTTGAATAGATAAATCGAGGAGTAGCTCCTGTGGGTCCTATTAAACCTTGAGGCCCAGTAGCTCCAGTAGGACCAGTGGCACCAGTTAAACCTTGAGGACCAATAGGTCCAGTAGGACCAGTCGCACCCATTAAACCTTGTGGTCCAGTAGAACCAGTAATTCCAGATGGAATAGAAAAGTTTAATATTGGATTTTCTAATGTACCTACATTCGTAACATTTGCAGGTGTTCCAGGAGCCGATGTAGTAGTAGTTCCTATTGTTATAGTAGCAGGCCCCTGTGGTCCTGTTGGCCCAGTAGGTCCAGGAATACTTCTATTCCCACAGCAACAACCAGTAGGTTTAAACTGACTATCACATTCGATACGCTCTAAAGCGTTTCTGTAAATTTCATCATTCATTTTTTACCTCCTACGATATAATATGATGTTTAAAAAAGTGAATTAATGAAGTTGTATCAGATTATGGTATAATAATGATGGAGGTAAGAATATGGAAATAATAGTAGAAGGAAAAGGAACTGAACTTTTTGCGCCTAATGAGGTAGTTTTAAATATTGATTTTGTTAAAAAAGGTCAAACTTATGAAGAAGTATTACAAGAAGGAACTAAAAGTGTACAATACTTTGTAGAGGAATTATTACTAAAAAATGGATTTCAAAAAGAAGATTTAAAAACAAGAAGTTTTATTATTAGAGAAGAAAGACGATATGATAATAATACACAAAAAACAGTATTTGAAGGATTTTCTTATCGTCAAAGTGCAATCTTAAAATTTGATTATAATAAAGATTTATTAGCTATGATGATGGTAGCTATCTCTAAATTAGAGGATGCACCAATTTGCCAAGTACATTTTAAAGTAAAACATGAAAAGGAATGTAGAAGAAATATAGTATCGATTGCTTATAAAGATGCAGAAGAGCAAGCTTTAGCAATAGCAAATGCTGCAGGTATGGCATTAACAAAATGTGTAAAAGTAGATTTTAAACCATTTACAACAGATTATTATTCACCAGTAAGTTTTAATTCAGATATGGTAAGATCAGCAAAGGCATGTATGGGTACAGAACAAACTATAGCAAATACTTTTACACCAGAAGATATTGAGTTAACGGAAACATTATATTGCTTATGGATAGCAGAATAGAAGTGACTGAGGTCACTTTTTTTCACAAAAATTTCTTATTTTTTCCATAAAAAAAACATCCAATTAAAATAGAATAATAACAGGAAAGGAAAAAAATTATGTATGGAAATATATTTAGAAGAATAGAAGAGAAGTATATTATTACGAAAGAACAATATGAAGAATTATTAAAGAGAATAAATAATAATATAGAAAAAGATCAGTACTTTGAATCTACTATTTGTAATATTTATTTTGATACTATAAGTAATGAACTTATTATTCGTTCTATCGATAAACCAGTATATAAAATGAAGATAAGATTAAGAAGCTATGGTATTCCTAAAAAGAAAGATGACGTTTTTTTAGAGATGAAATTAAAGCATAAAGATATAGTAGGAAAAAGAAGAGTAAAACTAAAATTAAGTGAATTTTATAACTATTTAAATAAGGGAACTTATGATACTAATAATCAAATTATGAGGGAGTTAGATTATTTTTTTAAATATTATCATTTAAAACCTGCCTACTATTTAGCATATGATAGAAAAAGCTATCGAGGAAAAGAGGAAGAAGAATTAAGAATAACTTTCGATTCTAATTTACGTAGTAGAAAAGAAGATTTAAAGTTAGAATTAGGTGATGCTGGTAAAAAATATTTTAAGGAGGATAAATATATTATGGAAATAAAAACATTAAATGCTATGCCATTATGGTTAGTAAGAACTTTATCAGATTTAAAAATTTATCCTATCTCATTTTCAAAGATAGGTAGTATTTATAGAAGGGACTGTTTAGCATGTTAACAAGTATTTATTCAACAACTACAGGTAGTGTAGAATTATGGGAAATTATCGTTTGTTCTTTAGTGGCTATTGTATTAGGATTTATTATTGCTTTCACACATATGAAAACATCTAAGTATAGTAAGAATTTTTTAGTAACTCTTACTGTTTTACCATTATTAGTAAATGCTGTTATGCTTATGGTAAATGGAAATTTAGGTACTTCTGTTGCTATTGTTGGAGCTTTTAGTTTAGTTAGATTTCGTAGTATACCAGGCACATCAAAAGAAATATTAAGTGTTTTCTTTGCAATGGCAGTTGGTTTAGCGCTTGGTATGGGACATATCTTTTTTGCATGTCTTGTAACTGCTTTAACATCGATTTCTATTTTCTTATTTAGTTGGCTTAAGTTCTTTGATTCTAATAATGAAGAGAGAATATTGAAAGTAACTGTTCCCGAAAATTTAGATTATACAAATATGTTTGAAGATATTTTTAAAGAGTATACAAAGCAATCAGAATTAGAATCTGTTAAAACAACGAATATGGGAAGTTTATTTGATTTACAATATCGAATTGTTTTTGATAAAAGCAAAAATGAAAAAGAATTCATGGATGAAATAAGAATTAAAAATGGAAATTTAAAAGTATCTTTAAGTCATCCTATTGATGTTACAGATATATAGGAGAATTTATGAAAAAGAAAAAATATATAGTAGTAGGAATCATTATTGTATTTATAATCCTTTTTATTGTTTTATTATTTAGTAGTAAGAAAAAAGAGAAAATAGAAAATAGTGGTGGTTCGAAGGATACTACTAGTGTTATTGATACGATAATAGATCCAGATAATGGTGATGAGAAAATTGATTGGTCTAGTTATCCTACAAAAAGTATTACATTAAAGGATAGTATAACGATTACAGAGCAGGGGACTTATGAGCTAAGTGGAACTCTTAAAGAAGGTAGTATTACGATTAATGTTAATGGTAATGTAAGATTAATTTTAAATAATGTATCGATTACTAATTCTAAAGGACCTGCTATTTATGTAAAAAAGGCAGAAGATGTAGTAATTGTAACAGAGAAAGATAGTAAGAATTACTTAGAAGATGGAAATAATTATTCTGATAGTGATATTATAGGAACTATCTATAGTAGTTCGGATATTACCTTTGATGGAGAAGGATTACTTTCTGTAAAATCTAATAAGGAAGATGCTATTGTAGGAAAAGACGATCTAAAAATAATAAAAGGTAATTATGAAATAGAAGCTAAGGATGATGGAATTCGTGGAAAAGATTCTGTTTATATTAAAAATGGTACATTTAAAATAAATGCATTAGGAGACTCTATTAAGTCTACTAATGATACAGATACATCTAAAGGTTTTGTCCTAATTGAAAATGGGGTATTTGATTTAACTTCTACATTAGATGGAATTCAAGCAGAAACAAAAATGCTTATTCAAAATGGTACTTTTACTATTAAAACTGGTGGTGGAAGTAGTAATAGTAGTGATTCCAATGATTGGGGATATTGGGGAAGTTCTAATAAAACAACTACTAATGATAGTGCAAAGGGATTAAAGGCAGGAGATAATTTAGTAATAGAAAATGGTACTTTTACAATAGATTCTTCTGATGATGCTATTCACTCTAATAATTATGTTGGAATAAAAGGTGGAACTTTTTCAATTTCTTCTGGAGATGATGGAATACATGCTGATAAAGAATTAATAATAGATGATGGTTCTATAGATATTACTAAAAGCTATGAAGGGATAGAATCAGCTAAAATTACCATCAATAGTGGAAATATAAAAGTAGTATCTTCTGATGATGGTATTAATGTAGCAGGAGGAAAAGATTCTTCCTCTATGAATAGACCAGGAGCTAATAATTATTCAAGTAATGATAATATATTAACAATAAATGGTGGAACTATTTATGTTGATGCTTCTGGAGATGGATTAGATGCTAATGGTTCTATTTATATGAATGGTGGTAATGTTACTATAAATGGTCCATCTAATAGTGGCAATGGAGCTCTTGATTATGATAAAGAATTTGTTATAAAAGGAGGTACTTTACTTGCAGGTGGTGCAAGTGGTATGGCTCAAGGAGTAAGTTCTAATTCTAGTGTTTATAATTTATTCATAAATTTTAATTCTAGTTATGGTAGTGATGATAAAATAACAATTTTAGATTCTTCCAATAAAGAGGTCATTTCTTATCAGTCTAGTAAAAGTTATTCTTCATTAGTAATAGCTTCTCCATTATTACAAAAAGGAGAATATAAAATACAAGTAAATGGTAAAGATTATGAGAATTTTACCATCTCAAATATTACAACATCAATTGGTTCTACTAATATGGATATGCATGGAGGGATGAAACCAAATGGTGGTGGAATGAAAGGGGAAAGACCTGGAGATGATAGGAATCCTAATCAAAGACCAATGAGACCTTAAAAAAAGTACACTAATTATTAGTGTACTTTTTAAACGAAGAATAACTTCATTAAATACTAAGATGGTGTCCCAGAAGGGATTCGAACCCCTGACACTCGCCTTAGAAGGGCGATGCTCTATCCAGCTGAGCTACTGAGACATACCCGTTCCCAAGGAACAAGTACATTATACAATAAAATTTATGATTATTCAAGAGATTTTAAGGTAGTTTTCGTAATTTCTTGGTCATTTACTTCAAAAATAACTTCTTCAACATCATAGTTATCATAGATAGATAATGAAATTGTATATAATACTTCTTCTAAAATATCTTTTTTATCAAAATCGTTAAAAATATTTTCATTAAAACAAACATTTATTTTTTTATCTTGAATTTTATAATCTACAACACTCGTCTTACTATTTAAGAAACTCATTAAATGATTCTGCTTCACTGTACTTCCTAATTCATCAATAATAATTTCAATTTTTTCTCTTTCATCATTATTAACAGTTGTAATAGGCGTATAGTAGTAATTATTATTGTATTCATGAACATAGTAGACTGTTGTTGATGTGATATTCTTTGTGTTTTTTAATTGATAATTTTTATTGATACCGATATCTCTATTTAAGGTAGAAGGAAGATTAATATTATTTTGTGGAAGATTGGTCAATATTTTCCCATCAATATAAAGGATAACATACTGAACCTCTTTAATACTAGTTAGGGTATAAACAAGTGCCTCTAGTGTTTTTTCTTCCAGTTCTTTAGAAGTTGTTAGATAATCTTTTGATAGATCTACTTTCAAAGTATCTTTTGAAAAAGCAATGGAATTGATTTTCGTATTACTATTAATAAGTGGTCTAAAACCACTAGGAATTTGATCACTATTTTTTCCTTCTTGAATCATCATTTGAATAAGTTCATGTGCTAAATCTTCTGTTTTTTCACTTGTTACTCGAATAGAAGTTTTACTAATATAATTATTATTATCTAATAAATAAATAGTATGTGTTTTCACATCTACATTTACATAGTCAATAGTGGTTGGAATCTCCATATTTTTTTTAGAAGAAGTAGGGATAATATAAATTAAAAAGACAATCATTAAAACAATAGAGGATGTTATAATTTTTTTGATAGACATTTTCTTTAGCATAGTTCACCTCAGTTAAGTATATGAAAAAAATGCATAGAAATGCATTTTATAAAGAAATTTCTCCTAATCTTAGTAGTTCAACAACGGCAGCTGCACGCCCTTTAACACCAAGTTTTTGTATGGTATTTGAAATATGATTTCTAACTGTTTTTTCACTAATATTCAATTTTTTTGAAATATCTTTAGTTGTATAATTTTGTATCAATAAATCAAATACTTCTTTTTCTCTATTCGTTAAAATATTTTTTTTCATTACTCCCTCACTTCCTGATAGGGTGGTTTATAATATTCATAATATTTTATGAGAAAAAAAATTATTGGTGTCTAGTTGTAACTTATTTTTGAAATTTTACAGTAATATTTTTAGAAGTATCAAATTCTTCTTGAACACTTCGCATGATATCGTTTGCAAGAGAATTATCATGTTCTTCTTTTTGAACAATTACTTCAATATTATTTCCATCAATTTTTACAAAAGATTTTAATTTATGTTTACTTTCAATTTTAGATTCGATTGCTTCTTCACCACTGCGATTAGAATTTAGTTCTTTAATTTTTTCAAAAGCTTTATTCTTTTCTTCTACTGTACTATCAGCACTGCTGATAATTTGTTTTAGTGTACCTATTTTTGCCTCCATCTCTTCATCAGCTTCTACACGAAGAGCCACTAGGATACTACTTTCTTCTACTTTCGCAGTAGGTTGGGAATCTTCTTCTTTTTTTTCTACACCATTTGTGATTAATAGTTCTGGTGGCATTGTAATGTAGTAGACACTAAGTACTAAAATTAAACTGAATAATGTTAAAAACCAAACACCTTTTTTATTTACCATATGATTCCTCCTAAATCTGTTACATTGTATGTAAAAAATATTCTTATTATAACTAAAATATTCTTTTTTTATAGGATTTGTGGTAAAATTATCTAAGAGAGGATGATTATATGTCAAAGATAAAAGATGTAATAGGAAGAGAAATCCTAGATTCTAGAGGAAATCCTACAGTAGAAGTAGATGTTATTCTAGAAAGTGGAATTATGGGAAGAGCAGCTGTTCCAAGTGGAGCATCAACTGGTGAAAGAGAAGCATTAGAAATGCGTGATGGTGGAACTCGTTACATGGGAAAAGGTGTAATGAATGCTGTAAATCATGTAAACAATGAATTAAGAAATTTAGTAATTGGTATGGATGCATTAGATCAAAAGGCATTAGATTATGCCATGATAGAACTAGATGGTACTGAAACAAAATCAAGATTAGGTGCTAATGCTATTTTAGGTGTTTCTATGGCAGCTATGAAAGCAGCAGCGCAATATAAAGGATTACCACTTTATCGTTATATTGGAAATGGTTCAACTGAGCCAAAACCAATGATGAATATCATTAATGGTGGTGCACATGCTGATAATAAACTAGATTTCCAAGAGTTTATGATTATACCACAAGCTGATACTATTAAAGAAAGAGTAAGAATTGGAGCAGAAGTATTCCATAACTTAAAGAAAGTATTAAATGCGAAAGGGTATGCTACTGGTGTAGGTGATGAAGGTGGTTTCGCACCTGACTTACAAAGTAATGAAGAAGGTTTTGAATTAATCGTAGAAGCTATTCAAAAAGCTGGATATGAGCCAGGTAAAGATGTTTGTTTAGCAATCGATGTAGCAGCTTCTGAATTCTATGATAAAGATTTAAAGAAATATAAACTTCGTTGGTCAACAGGAGAAGAATTTACTACAGATGAGCTTATTAATTTCTATGAAGATTTAGTTAATAAATATCCAATCATTTCTATTGAAGATCCAGTAGATGAAAATGATTGGGAAGGATTCACTAAAATTACTGAAAGGTTAGGAAGCAGAGTTCAATTAGTAGGAGATGACTTATTTGTAACAAATAAGAAATGTCTTCAAATGGGAATTGATAACCATGCTGGAAATGCTATTCTTTTAAAAGTTAACCAAATTGGTACTATTACTGAGACTTTAGAAACAATTGAACTTGCAAGAGCAAATGGTTATGCAACTGTTATTTCACATCGTAGTGGAGAAACAGAAGATACTACTATTGCTGATTTAGCAGTTGGACTTGATTTAGGACAAATTAAAACTGGTTCTATGTCTAGAACAGATAGAATTTGTAAGTACAACCAATTAATGCGTATTGAAGAAGAATTAGGAAGATAGGTGATATTATGGCTATGCATGATACAATGGGTTCTAGTAAAGACCCTCATATGAAGAATCCGACTCCAAAATATATATTAATAGCTATTATTGTAATTTTGTTAGCTATTTTTGTAGCTCCAAAAATTTATGAAATTTATCAAGATAATTTAAATGATACTTCTGACAGAGCTGATAAAGGGCAACAATCAAGTAATACTATTAGAGATAAATAAGAGAACTTCAGTTCTCTTTTTTTTGTGGATAGAAAATGTATAATTTCTTTTTATATATTTTCTAACTTTTGATTTTATGATATACTTAATTTGTAAGGTGATAGTATGGCAAAGAAGAAAAAAAGAAAAGATTCGAATAAAAATAAACCATCTAATTTATCTGAATTAAAAGGATTCGGATTATTATTAATTGCTATTATTGGTTGTTGTCCTTTTGGAATTGTAGCTGATATTATAAAAGGATTTGCGGCTTTCTTAGTAGGAACATGGTGGGCAGTTCTTTTAGTATTTGTTGGTTTTTGTGGTATTTTTATGATTGTAAAAAGAGAGAAACCAAAATTTTTAGATGTTAAATTTTTTGGACTTTATATTATTATTCTTTCCTTATTGATTTTATCTCATACTGCGTATTTAAAAGGAATGGAAGGTATAGATGTTAAAAACTTTAAATTTATGGATGATACAGTAACAGTGGTAAGTGAAACTGTAAATAGTGTTATGGATTTCGTTAATAGTGATTCTAATACATTATTTGCCTCTATGTCTAATTTAGGTGGGGGTATTATTGGATCCATCTTTTGTAGTGTTTTTGTAGCTCTTTTAACACTCGATGGAGCGGTTGTTGTAGCAATAGCTCTTATTGTGTGTGGATTCTTAATGTTTACTGGTCTTTCTATTTATGACATGCTTACAAAGGCGAAAGAAAAGATGAATAAACTAGCAAGTAGTATTGAACATCAAAATAAGCATAAAGATAAGGATAATGATAAAGTAATAGTAGATGATGATGACGAAGAAGATGAAGAGGAGGATGATGATGAATCTGAATCAGAAGAAGATAATCGTCGTGTCATTCCAAGAGGAGAATTACATCAACCAAAAATGGAAACTGTTGTTGATGAAGAAACGGGAGAAGTAACAGAGGTAGAAGTCTTTGAAGAAGCAACAAATTGGGAATATCCTCCATTAACATTACTATCTAAAACTGCTAAAAATAGTAGTAAAGAAAATCAAGATGCTATTAAGAAAAATATACCAACATTAGAACAAGTATTAAGAGATTTTGGAATTGAAGCTAAAGTAGTTAGAGCAAAAGTTGGTCCTGCTGTAACACAATATGAATTAGAGATTAAAGCAGGTACTAGAGTTAGTAAAATTTTAGGTCTTAATAGGGAAATAGCATTATCACTTGCTGCAAAAGATGTACGTATACAAGCACCAATTCCAGGTAAAAATACAGTTGGTGTTGAATTACCTAATGCTACTATTTCTATGGTAGGTGTAAGAGAGGTATTACAAAAGGCTAATGAAGGGGATAAATCTTTAGATAAAAAATTACTTGCAGTACTTGGTAAAGATATTGAGGGTGAATGTAGAACAATGGAAATTGATAAGACACCTCACCTTTTAGTAGCAGGATCTACTGGTAGTGGTAAGTCAGTTTGTATTAATAGTATTCTAGCATCTATCTTAATGCGAACAAAACCAGATGAAGTAAAACTTGTATTAGTCGACCCTAAAAAAGTTGAGTTATCTGTTTATAACGGGGTACCACATTTACTTACACCAGTAGTAACAGATCCTAAAAAAGCCAATATGGTGTTACAAAAGATAGTAGTAGAAATGGAAAATCGTTATGAGATATTTGAACGTAGCGGGACAAAGAATATTACAAGTTATAATAATCATTTAAAAAAGGAAAATGAAACAAAACCAGAATCAGAACAAGCTAAATTAATGCCATATATTGTAGTTATTATCGATGAGTTAGCAGACTTAATGTTAGTTGCAGCCAAAGAAGTAGAAGATTCTATTATGAGAATTACGCAAATGGCTCGTGCAGCTGGAATTCATTTAATTGTTGCAACACAAAGACCATCAACAGATGTTATTACAGGTGTTGTAAAATCTAATATTCCATCACGTATTTCATTTGCAGTATCATCTGGAATTGACTCAAGAACAATCCTTGATATGGTAGGGGCAGAAAAATTACTTGGAAAAGGAGATATGCTCTTCTTACCACAAGGTGTTAATACTCCAATACGTATTCAAGGAACATTTATTTCAGAAGAAGAAACAAAAGCTATTGTAGATTTTGTTTGTGCACAACAAAAAGCTAATTATGATAAATCATTAGAACAAATGCCAGAAGAAGCTCATGCAATAACTGGAGTAGAAGGAAATTCAGATGCCTTTGATGAACCATTATATGATGAGATAGTAGACTTTGTTGTAGAGCAAGGAAAAGCTAGTACTTCCTTAATTCAAAGAAGATTTAGACTTGGATATAATAGAGCAGCACGTTGTATAGATTTACTAGAGGAAAGAGGTATTGTAGGACCACAAAATGGTTCAAAACCAAGAGAAGTTCTTGTAAAGTTTGGGGATAATGATAGTGAAGAATAGTAGGTGTTTATGAAATATGGCAAAAAAGAAACAAAGAAAAAACAATTATATAAATAATTCTCTATATTTAACAGAGTTAAAAGGGCTAATGCTAGTAATAATTGCTATTATTGGCCTTTTCTCTTTTGGGAATGCATCTTTATTTGTAAGAATGATATTTGTTTTCTTAGTAGGAGAGTGGTGGTGGTTTTTTTTACTTCTGCTTTTAGTATGTGGCGTTTCTCAAATTATTAATAGGCAAAGGGTAAAGTTATTTTCTAATAAATATAAAAAGTTTTATACTATATTAGTTCTTTTAATTATTATTTCTCATCTTTCATGTTTGAAAAATATAATTGCTGTAGACAATTTTGGATTGATAGAAGGAACAAATAAAGTTGTAAGTGAATTTGTAAGTAATATTTTAGATTGTTGGTATGATGGATTATCTTTTTCAACTACTAATTTAGGTGGTGGAATTATTGGGGCGGTTCTTGCTAGTATTCTAGTTTCTTTTTTTTCGTATGATGGGGCTGTTATTTTAGTTACAATTTTTTCTGTTTGCATAATTGTAATGATTATAGGACTTTCAATTTATGACAAGATTATAAAAGAAAAGAAGAATAAATTAGTAAGTAGTGAGAATCCAGATAACGAGAAAGCAATAGCAGTTGCTAGAGAACCTGAAGAAGCAGATAATCGTCTGGTTATTCCAAGAGTGGAATTACATCAGCCAAAAGTAGAAACTGTTGTTGATGAGGAAACAGGAGAAGTAATAGATGTAGAAGTATTTGAAGAAGCAACAAATTGGGAATATCCACCTCTAACACTATTATCTAAGACATCTAAAAATAGTAATAAAGAAAATCAAGATGTTATTAAGAAAAACATTCCAATATTAGAACAAGTATTGAGAGACTTTGGAATAGAATCAAAAGTAGTTAGAGCAAAAGTTGGTCCAATAATTACTAGATATGAGTTAGAATTAGCAAATATTAATTTTTTAAATAAAGTAAAAAAACTTGATAAAGAGTTGTCATTATCTTTATCGGTACAAAGTGTAGATATTATAACGCCTATACCTGGAAAGAATACAGTTGGTATTGATGTTGCTAATAAATTCTCTTCAGATGTAAATATTAGAAGTTTGCTATGCGATATGAATGAAAGTGATAAAGATTTAGAAAAAAAGTTATTATTTATCATAGGAAAAGATATGATTGGTAATAATTGTTATGATGAAATTAGTCATCTTATACACATTTTAATTACAGGTTCAACTGGAAGTGGAAAGTCAATATTCATTCATAGTATTTTAGCATCTATCTTAATGCGTACAAAACCAGATGAAGTAAAACTAGTTCTAGTTGACCCTAAAAAAGTAGAATTATCAGTTTATAACGGGGTACCACATTTACTTACACCAGTAGTAGCAGATCCTAAAAAAGCCAATACGGTGTTGCAGAAGATTGTAGTGGAAATGGAAAATCGTTATGAAATATTTGAACGTAGTGGTACTAAGAATATTACAAGTTATAATAATCATTTAAAAAAGGAAAATGAAACTAAAACAGAATCAGAGCAAGCTAAATTAATGCCATATATTGTAGTTATTATCGATGAAATTTCTGATTTGATGACAGTGGCATCAGAAATGGTAGAAGAGAGTATTGTAAAACTTGCTAAAAAAGCTCATTTAGCAGGTATTCATTTAATTATATCCACCCAACTACCAACTTATGATATTATAACAACTAAGATGAAAGCTTGCATCCCAACTAGAATTTCTTTTGATTTAACTTCAGGTATAGAATCTAAAATAGTAAGTATTGAAGGAGCAGAAAAATTACTTGGAAAAGGAGATATGCTTTTCTTACCACAAGGTGTTAATACTCCAATACGTATTCAAGGAACATTTATTTCAGAAGAAGAAACAAAAGCAATTGTAGATTTTGTTTGTGCACAGCAAAAAGCAAACTATGATAAATCATTAGAACAAATGCCAGAAGAAGCACATGCAATAACTGGGGTAGAAGGAAATTCTGATGCCTTTGATGAACCATTATATGATGAGATAGTAGACTTTGTTGTAGAACAGGGAAAAGCTAGTACTTCCTTAATTCAAAGAAGATTTAGACTTGGATATAATAGAGCAGAACGTTGTATAGATTTACTTGAAGAAAGAGGCATTGTAGGACCACAGAATGGTTCAAGACCAAGAGAAGTTCTTGTGAAGTTTGGGGATAATGATAGTGAAGAGTAAAAAAATAGAGGAATAACCTCTATTTTTTTTCACCAATATTCTCAGGTATTAATAAATCTAGAAATTCAATTAATTCCTCTTTTGTATATTTTTGATAATCTGTTAACCATTTCATAGAAACATTGACAACTGCCCCTACATAAAAGTTAGTAATAATTTCTTCGGGAACATTTAAGACTTTTTTATCTTCTTCTTTTAATCTTTTGGTTAAGTCTGCATTAATAGTTGCATAAAAGATATCCATAATTACACTATTTTTGTTATTGATAATAATAGAAGAGAATAATTCTCTATTTTCATCGATATGAGTTAAAAATAGATTTAGCATTTCCATATAGTACTCTTTTGTATTAGAAATATTTTTATTACTCTCTAATTTTAAAGATAATTCTTCCTTAATGTCTTGAATGCAGGAAGCAAGTAACTCGTATTTATCTGAATAATGAGCATAGAAAGTAGAACGATTAATTAATGCCTTATTACAAATGTCAGATACTTTAATTTCTTCAAATGTGTAATCTTTTAATAAACTAATTAAAGTTGTATATAATAAATTTTTTGTTTTAATAATACGTAAGTCTGTTTTTTTTTCTTTCATGAATATCACCTAGAGAATATTATACGCTAGTTTCAAACAAAGTAAAGATAAACTACATAAAGTATGATATTTATACATACATTTGATAAAAAATGTTGGATAAAAAACAATAAACTTTATTCTGTGCGTGATATTTGTCAAAAAAGATAATAAAATGTTATGACGGATGGAGGAAAAAAACAAATATGAAAAAATTTGGAGAATTTATATGCAAACATAAAATTGGTGTATTTATTTTATCATTAGTTTTATTAATATTTTCTTTTGTTGGAAATTTTGCAACTAGAATTAATTACGATATTCTAGTTTATATTCCAGAAGATATTGAAACAGTTAAGGGTCAAAATATTCTAACAGAGGAATTTAATATGGGAGCTTTCTCAGTTACTATTATTGATAATATGGCACCAAAAGATGTTTTGGCATTAGAAGAGAAAATAAAAGAAGTAGAAGGAGTTAATCAAGTTGCAAGTCTTTACGATGTAATAGGAACTACCATTCCACTTGAATTTTTGCCAAGTGAGATAGTAGAAAAAGTACATCAGGGAGATTCTGACTTACTATTAATTACTTTCAATGATTCTACATCGTCTGAAAGTACATTAGATGCAGTTGCAGAAATACGTGAAATTACTAAAGAATCAGCAAAAGTAAGTGGTATGAGTTCTATGGTATTAGATACAATGGAATTATCTGAAAAAGAAATTTTCATTTATATTTGTATTGCGGTAGTATTTTGCTTAATTGTATTAGAATTATCACTAGATTCTTATTTAGTACCCATTTTATTACTTGCTAATATTGGATTTGCGATTATGTTTAATTTAGGGTCTAATATTATCTTTGGACAAATATCTTACATAACAAAAGCATTAGTTGCAGTATTACAATTAGGAGTTACGATGGATTTCTCAATTTTCTTATATCATGCTTATGAGAAAGAAAAGGAAACATGTAAAACAAAAGAAGAAGCAATGAGCAATGCAATTCATTCTACATTTACATCTGTAACAGGTAGTTCCTTAACAACAATAGCGGGATTTTTAGTTTTATGTACTATGAAGTTAACACTTGGAACAGATTTAGGATTAGTTATGGCTAAAGGTGTACTATTAGGAGTTATTTGTGTTCTAACACTTTTCCCAAGCTTATTGTTAATTTTTGATAAATGGATAGAGGGAACTAGACATCGTTCTATTATTCCTAAATTTACAAAGTTAAATTCATTTATTATAAAACATCATATAGCGATATTTATTATTTTCTTAGTGATGTTAGTACCAACCTATTTAGCTTATTCAAAAGTAGATGTCTACTACAAAATAGATGAAAGTTTACCTAATACATTAGAAAGTATTATGGCAAATGATGAATTAAAAGAGAAATTTAATATTGTTTCACCAGAAATCATTTTACTTGATAGAAGTATGCAAGCAAGTGATGTAAATGAAATGATAGAAAAAATAGAAAATTTAGATGGTATTGAATTTGTGCTTAGTTTTTCTAAATTAAAAGAAAAAGGAATAACAGAAGATATGTTATCAGAAGATGTTATTTCTATCTTTGAAAATGAAAAGTATCAGATGTTACTAATTAATTCTAGTTATGAAATTGCAAGCGATGAACTAAATAATCAAATAGGAGAAGTAAATAAAATTTTAAAAGAGTATGATGAGTCTGCTATTTTAGCAGGTGAAGGACCTCTTATGAACGATTTAGTAACTATTAGTGATCAAGATTTTAGAAATGTTAACGATTCATCTATTGGATGTGTATTGATTATTATGTTTATTATTTTGAAATCATTATCATTGCCATTCTTACTTATTTTAACAATTGAATTTGCAATATTTACTAATATGTCTGTATCTTATTTTGGTGGAGTAGTACTTCCTTTCGTTGCACCTATTGTACTTGGTACAATTCAATTAGGAGCAACCATTGATTATGCTATCTTAATGACAACAACTTATATGGAAAATAGAAAAAGTATTCAAGATAAAAAAGAAGCTATGCAAAAGACTTTAGACTATTGTGGTATTTCTATTGTTGTTAGTGGATTATGTTTTTTTGCAGCTACTTTTGGAGTAGGTGTATACTCAAAAATAGATATGGTAGGAAGTCTTTGTTCTTTAATTTCTAGGGGAGCTGTAATTAGTATGATAGTAGTACTTACGGTACTTCCATCAATCTTACTATTATTTGATAAATTAATATTTAAAACAACCTATCAGGGGAAGGAGAAAAAAATGAAAAAATTAAAAAAAGTAGCAGCTAGTTTTCTAGTAGCTTGCGTAGCACTTACTTCAATGCCAGTTTCAGCATTAAGTAAGAATGAAATTGTTTATACAAAGTTAAATAATGATGGTAGTAAAAAATCATCATTTGTACAAAATCATTTAATTAATGATGAAAATTTAGATACCATAGAAGATTTATCTAATTTAAAGAATGTATGGAATATTAATAGTAATCATACATTTAAACAAAATCAAAATAGATATACATGGTCTTCTTTAGGAAATGATATTTTCTATCAAGGAACAACAGATAAAGAACTACCAATTACTCAATCTGTTAAGTACTATTTAGATGGAAAAGAATCTAGTGTTTCTGATATGCTTGGGAAAAGCGGTAAAGTGAAAATTGAAATTGTTTATGAGAATCATGATAAGCATATTGTAAAAGTAGATGGAAAAAATGAAACCTTATATACTCCTTTTGTCATTACAACAGGAACAATTATTAGTTCTAAAAATAATAAGAATGTAGAAGTAACAAATGGTAAAGTAGTAAATAATGGTTCTTCATATATGGTAGTTGCATTATCTGCTCCAGGATTATATGAAAGTTTAAATATTGATACTTTAAAGGAGTTAGATACTGTTACTTTAACATATGAGACTGAGAAATTTGAACTTGCTAGCATTTATTCTTTATCTACGCCAAAATTGTTAGAAACAGAAGATTTAGAAGTATTTGATAAGTTAGATCAAGTTTATGATAGCTCTAAACTACTTAAGAGTTCAATTGATAAAATAGAGGATGGTTCTAAAGAATTATTAGAAGGTAGCAAAAAATTAGAAAGTGGTTCTAGTTTACTTTATGAAAAATTAGAACTAGTGTTAGAAAGTATTGAAAGTATTAAAGAAGGAGCTATCGCACTTGATAGTGGTTTAAATCAAATACTTGCAACTTTAAAACAAGTTGAAACAGAATTGCAAAACGGAATGAGTGAAAGTAGTATAGAAAGTTTGCAAACTTTAATAAAAACTAATGAAGCTACTATCACTAAATTAACAACTACAAATGAAGAATTGAAAAATGCTTATGATATATATCATTTAAAAGAAGTAACTTATGAACAAGTGATTCAAATGGATCCGACTATGAATCTTTATAATGTAAAAATGAACTACGAAAATTTATATGAGACTAATGCTCAATTAATCTATTTACTACAAATGAACAATAAAGCTTTAAATGAAACTTTGACAAGCATGAAAGAAATGCAGGGAAAAGTTCAAACATTAATTGGAACATTAAATATGTATTTAGAGCAATTAGAAAATGGTGCGTCAAAACTATCTGATGGTACTACACAATTAAAAGAAGGTGTTGCAACCATTACTTCTAAAACAAAGGAATTAAAACAAGGTACTTCTGATTTAAAAGATGGTATAGGTACATTACAATCAGGAATTCATGAATTCAATAAAGATGGAATTACACCTATTACTAATTTCTTAAATAATGATGTAAGAGAAGTTACTAATAAAATGGAAGCATTAGTAAAACTTAGTGAAGACTATCAAACTTTTACAATGAAATTAGATAATGTAAAAGGAAATACACAATTTGTTTCTGTAATTGATTCTGTAAGTGTTCCGAAAGAAGTAAAGAAAGTAGAGAAAAAAGAAGAAAAAACTACTCTTTGGGATCGTATTAAAAATTTATTTAAGTAAAAGACTTGTAAAGGACTACAAGTCTTTTTATTTATGATATAATAGAATTAATTAAAAAGTTATGCACACACTTGTTGACAAATGTGTGTATAACTTATGAAAAATATTTACATTTTAAAAACAATCTAATGTAAAATCATACATAGAATTTACAATGCTTCTGCGAATCTTTATGGAATGGAGGAAATATAGTGGAAAATATTTTTGAAAAAATATCTTGTTGTCAGAAATGTACTTCTTTAAGAAACAAAAATGGCCGAGATTGTTCTCTTATTAATTTTTATCAAGATAAAAATATATATTTAAAAATACCTTCTATTTGGACAGATTGGGAAAACAGAATAGATTCTAATATCATGATTATTGGTCAGGATTGGGGACCTTATCAAGAAATGAAAAAATTAAATGAAGATTATTTAAAAGAAGAGACTATCGATAATTGGAAAAGATTAATCGAAAGTGAAAAAAGCTCTACTAAGAAAATGCTTACAAAATATTTAGAACAATCTGCTAGTTTAGAAAACTATTTATTAAGTGATAATTTCTTGGATGAAATATATATTACGAATGCTATTATGTGTGCAAGAAAAGGGGATGCTTATAGAGGAGATAATATTTCATTGAAAGTTTCTACAAAGAATTGTTCTTGTTATTTAAAAGAACAAATAGAGATTGTTAAGCCTAAAGTTATTGTTACTTTAGGATATTATCCTCTTTATAGCTTATCCTTAATTTATTCTTTTACTATAGAAAAGACATTGCAAACAACATTAGAACATCAAAAAGAAATTGAAATAGGAGAAATTCTTATTATTCCTCTTTATCATCCTACTGCGCAGATAACAAAAGAACTTCAATTAGAACAATATAGAAGAATATGGAAATATATGAAAGGAAATGGTTATGAACTTAAAAAATAAAGTAACGGATGAAGATTTAGTTAAATTATGGGACAATTGGTCTATGAAAAGAGGCGGCTATCCTACTTACGATGATTGGTTAGATAAATATGAAAAGGAATTGAAAGAAAGATCCTCTGAAATATTAGATTTAGGATGCGGAATAGGTGCGAATACAGCTTATTTAATAGAGAGAGACTATTCTGTTTTATCGTGTGACATATCAAAAGAAGCATTAAAAAATATTGATGAGAATATCCCTGGAAGTAAAACTTGCTATCTAGATATGACTTCTTCTTTTCCTCTATCAGATAGTAGCTATTCTATTATTATAGCTGATTTATGCATTCAATATTTTTGTGAGCAAGATACATTTCATATTATGAAAGAAATTAAAAGAATTTTAAAACCAAATGGAATTTTGCTTGCTCGTGTTGCTAGAACAGATGATTATGATTATGGTGCAGGGATAGGAGAAGTAATGGAAGAAAACTATTACTTTGAAGGGGACTATTATAAACGTTTCTTTAACGATAGTGATATTGAAAAATTTTTTAAAGAAATAGGTAGTCTAGAATATGAAAGAACTTCTTTTGTGAGGAATGAAGAAACATATCAAAAACCAAAGAAAGTTTATGAAATAAAAGTAGTAAAGGAAGGATAATATTTATGAAGTTAGAAGAAAGAATTAGTGAAATAGAAACGAGAAATAAAAGAGTAGAATTAGATAAAGCATGGGAAACTAGTATAGTTAGAAAAGTAAGTATTATGATATTAACCTATATTGTTGTAGTTATTTATACTTATGTTATTCAAAATTATAATAATATATTTTTAAGTTCTTTAGTTCCTGTAATTGGGTTTACACTATCTACTTTATCATTAAAATCATTAAGAAAATTATGGGAGAAAAAGAATAACTAATGATTATTAATTTTTGAATATGATTTTCATGAAATATAGAACAAAAAAATTCAGTATTAACTGAATTTTATTTGTAAGAGGGAATAGTAGAAATTTCGTCTTTTTTTATTTCCTCAAATTCACTATCTAAATAAGTTTCAATTCCATTTAAATCATAACTTAATCCTGCTACTTTTTCTTTATAGAAAAGACTTTCTTGAAATCCTAGTCTTCTTAATGTTGCCATTTGCTTATAAGCATTATCCATTGCAATAGAATCTACTTCATTTGTACTACTAATTGGTTCTAAGTCTTGTTCATTAGATAAATAGCATATAGCAGTAGCATTTTTTTTATCTCCTTTTTTTAAAATTCCATTGGAAAGTAGAATAGACTCTCTTCTTTCAGCACTCGCTTGAAAGGAGCATTCCTCTTTAGAATGAAGTTGAAGTCGATAATTGCTTTCTAAAATAATTAGATTTCCATGCCTATCTACTCTAGCAGAAAAGTTTTCAGAATTTCCAGTTCTAACTTTTCCTACTAAAAGAGGTTCATGATAAAATTTAGTTATAGAAATATTTCCATTTCTATAAAGTGTTATTTCTGTTGATAATGGGGTAGAGGGAGTAGTAGAAATAGATATACTAATACATTCTTCTTTTGATTTTATTTGGATAGTGGCGTTTTTATCTGTATGAAATTGATTCTCAAAAAAATTATCATTAATTTGATGAAGTGAATTTATTACTGTTTCAGGAAAACCAAGATTTATCAAATAGTCACTTAATGTTTGTTCAGTAGAAATACTTTCTAAAAAATCTTTTATTGTAGTTCTTATTGTTTCTTTTGGACTATATTTTATTTCAAGTTCCTGCATGATAGAATCAGGTAATTCTCCCTGTTCCATTAGAATTGCTAAATTTTTAAGATCATTTTCAGTAACATTTTCAGGATGTTTTTTGATGTCTTCTAGATATTTTTGGAGAGGAGTCTTCTCTACTGTAGGGATATGTTTATTGCTTTTTGAAAAGTGTTCCTCAAGGGTTCCATCTTGCTCCATTTGTTTAAATCTTTCAGTTTCTTGTTTTTTTCTTTCTCTAAAGTATTCTTCTTGCGGAGTTAAAATTGTTCCATCATTGTCAATAAGAAATTTTCTTCCTGTATTATCACCAATTAAATATTCACCTTCAATATGGGCAGGCTCATTAGAATCATCAGGTATATAGTGAGGGATGTAAGCACTTCTATTCTCATCATAGGTAAATTCTGCTCCTGTATACTTACTAATTAGTTTCCCGTTTATATTTTGTAGTTCTCCTCTATTGTAAGGATCAATTTGTGGAATAATGTTATTATTATTTCCTAATAGATATGTTATATCATCATAATCAGTATGAAAAGTTCCATCTTTATTTGGTATAAGATAAGCTCCATTTATGGGACTAGTTAAAGGCATAACTTCGTTCCTAGATATCCTTTGGTATAATAATCCTGTATATTTATTCTCTAAGAGACCATCATTTCTAACAGTAACAACGTTTTCAAGATCACTAAGTAATTGCATATTGTTCATCGATTTTTTCACCTACAATCATTATATCATGAATTATCCATTTTTTATGCTATAATAATAAAAGAAAAGAGTGAGAAGATGTCAAAGTTACCACAGTTTTTAGTAGATAGGATATATCTTCAATATGGAGAAGAAGCAAATGAAATAATAGAAGGGTTTACAAATAAACCAGTCACTTTTAGGATTAATAGATTGAAAACAACTTTAGATGAGGTTGAGTATAGTTTAAAAAGTAAAAATATTATTTTTGAAAAAGTATCTTGGTATTCAGATGCTTTTATAGTAAAAAATAAAAAGGAAGAGGATATTCGATTATTAGACATATATAAAGATGGAAAAATATATTTACAATCACTTTCTTCTATGTTGCCAGTTTTATTTTTAAATCCAAAAGAAGGGGAAAGTATTTTAGATATGGCAGCAGCACCAGGAGGAAAAACTACTCAAATAGCGTCAATTATGAATGACAAGGTATTAATAACTGCATGTGAAAAAAATAAGATTAGGATGGAACGTTTAAAATATAATTTAGAAAAACAGGGAGTAAGAAAAGTGACTGTACTTAGTTCTGATGCTGGAGATTTAGATGATTTCTTTTCTTTTGATAAAATTTTACTAGATGCCCCTTGTAGTGGAAGTGGTACTTTACATAAAGAAGATAATTTAGGTTATTTTAAGGAAGAATTAATAGAAAAGACCAAAAAGATTCAAAAAAAATTATTAGAGAAAGCAGTTACGATATTAAAGCCTGGAGCAGAAATGATTTATTCTACTTGTTCAGTTCTAACAGAAGAAAATGAAGAACAGATAGAGAATCTGCTTCAAAGAAATTTAGTAGAAATAGTTCCATTGGATATTTCTTTATTGGAGGAAGTTCCACTTTTACCAACAAAGATAGAAGGTACCATTATAGTATCTCCAACTTCACTTTATGAGGGATTCTTTGTTTGTAAAATAAGAAAAAAATAAAATAGTAGGTGATAATGTGAAAATAATATTTGGCACAAGTAATAAAAGGAAAGTAGAAGATATTAAGAATGTAATAAAAGAAAATAATATGAATATAGATGTTTTAACTCTTTCAGATATTGGTTGGAATTTAGGGGATATAGAAGAAGATGGAGAAACATTAGAAGAAAACTCGCTTATTAAAGCACAAGCTATTTTTTCTTTTTGTAAAGCGCATTCTATTTTTTATCCAATTATTACAGATGATTCTGGATTGTTTGTAGAAGCTTTAAATGGGCGTCCTGGTATTTATACTGCTAGATATGCAGATGAAGAAAGAAAGAACAATTCTTCTTTACCTGAATATGAATGCATTAATAAAGTGCTAAGAGAATTAGAGAGTGTAGATAATAGAAAGGCTTATTATTGCTCTATTGTAACTTGTATGAAAGAAGATGGAAGCTATTTTCAATCATCAGCAATAACAGAAGGTATTATTTCTAAAGAAATAGTAGAACCAATTATAAAACCACATTTTTATTCAATTTTTGAATATAGGGGTATTAATTTTCGTAAATTAACGGAAGAAGAATTGAAGGATACTTATCGTTTCAAAGCTTTAAAAGAAGTATTATTGAAATTAATGAAATAGAAAAGAGGAATATATGAAAATAGTAAAGCCTAAAATAAAAGAGTTAGAAACTGCTATTCTAAGTGATTGCTTACGAGAGGGAGATATTTCTTTTTTTAGATATGAAAAAGAAGATATAAAGGAAAATTATACATTACAAGATTGTACAATTGATAGTTGTATTTTTAATAATATTTCTTTTGAAAAGATAGAGTTAGATAATGTAGAATTAGTTGATGTTATTTTTGAAAACTGTGACTTGTCTAATAAGTGTTTTGATAAAGAAGCAATTATAAGAGTAATTTTTAAAAATTGTAAAATGACAGGAACTACATTTATGGATTCTAAATTAGAGAATGTTCAATTTATAGAATGTAGTAATAAATATGTTAATTTTGCAAGTGCTAGTATGACAAATATTTTTATGAAGGATAGTGACTTTGAAGAAACTTCATTCATGAGTACTAAGATAAAAGGAATGGAATTAGATAGTGTAAAATTTAAAGGTGCTGAGTTCATTAGTACCACTTTAAAAGAAGTAGATTTTTCAAATTCAGATATTTATGGTGCTAAATTTGATACGAATTCTTTAAAAGGTATGATTATAGATTCTATGCAAGCATCAATTTTAGTAGGCTTGTTAGGAGTAAAAATAAAAGATTAGAAACTGCACTTAGCTTGCAGTTTTCCTTTGTATTTATGATATAATTTACTTAGAAGGTGAATTATGGAACAATTAGAGTTAGAAGTAAAAGTACTAGATATTGATGAAAAAAAATTTATAAAGAAGATAGAAAAATTAGGGGCTAAAAAGATAGAGGAAACAAATCAGTATCTTTATACCTACGATTTAGCAACCATCTATGGGAGATTTATAGATATTTTAACCCAACTAAATCATCCTGTAAGTTCTATTAAATATGAGACAGCATTATCCAAATTAAAATTATTTTTCTTTGATGTAGATAATTTATTAAAAGAAAAAGAAAAAGAAGAATTAGAAAAAATAACGGGAGAAAAAGAATTAACTAATTTGTTAGAAAAGAAGGATATTCTTAGTATTTTAAATAAAAAAGAATTAGAAAAGTTTTTTCAAAAATATCATAATAATGATTCTAAATGGATTAGAGTAAGAAAAACTAATAATAAAGTAACAATTGCGGTAAAACATATTCTAAAACCAAACTCTACTAAGATTCAACAAATGCAAGAAACAGAAATAGAAGTTTCTAGCATAGAAGATGCTAATAAGTTATTGGAAGCATTAGGATTCTCTTATAAAAGTTATCAAGAAAAAAGAAGAATATCTTATAGATTAGAGGAACATGAGATTGATATAGATACTTGGCCAGGCATTCCTACTTATTTTGAAGTAGAAGGAAAATCATTAGATGATTTAGTAAATTTTTTATCTAAACTTGGTTATTCGTTAGAAGATACAGTTTCTTGTACAGCAAATCAAGTTTATGAGATGTATGGAAAGTCTCAATTTGAAAAGCGAGAAATGAAATTTGATGAATAGGTGATTTATGATAATTTGTTTATCTGGAAAAAGCGGAAGCGGAAAAAGTTTTGTGGCCAGTATTTTAAGTAATCATTCAGGTTCTATTTTTCATATTGATATTGATAAGATTAGTCATACCATTATTAACTATGAAGAAGTAGCAAAAAAATTGGTGGACACGTTTGGATTAAAAATTCAAAAAGATGGTAGTATAGATAGAAAAGAACTTGGAAAAATTGTTTTTAATAATAAAGAATGTATGAAACAATTAGAAGATATTACATGGCCAGTAATGGAAAGCGAAATTGATGCAATAATTAAAAAACAATCTGATAAAATTATTTTACTAGATTGGCAACTATTACCTAAGACAAAGTATTTTAAAAGTTGTGACATAAGAATATTAGTAACTGCACAATATTCTGTTAGAATGAAAAGGGCAATATCTCGTGATAATATTACGGAAGAAAAATTTTTAGAAAGAGAAAATGCCTCTATCTTTTTAAAAGAAGAAGATTTTGATTATGTTATTATAAATGAAGATATAGAGAAAACTAAAAAGGAGGTATTAAAGATATATGAAGAAAGTATTGTACACAGGTAGTTTTGATCCAATTACTAATGGACATATGGATATCATTTTACAAGCAAGTGAGCTATTTGATGAAGTTGTAGTAGCAGTTTTACAAAATAGTAAGAAAAAGGATTCTTTTTTTACGATTGAGGAGCGAATTCATTTAATAGAAAGATTATACCAAAATAAATCTAATATTAAAGTGGTATCAGGTAGTGGTGCAGCAGTAGATTTAGCTAAAAGCTATGATTGCAAAGCTATTATTAGAGGATTAAGAAGTATAACCGATTTTGATTATGAAATACAAATGGCTGGTATTAATAAAGAAATTAGCAATAATGAAATAAATACAATTTGTCTTTTTGCTGATCCTAATCATCAATATATATCCTCTAGTATGGTAAAAGAAGTTTTTAAACTTAATAAGAGTATTGAGAAGTATGTTGATCCTATCGTAGAAGAAGCGATGGAAGAAAAGAGGGGATGTTAATGAAAGTATCTTTGATACAAATGAATTCTGATAGTAATAAAGAAGAAAATCAAAAAAAAGCATTAAAAATGTTAGAACAATCTTTATTAGAAAAACCAGATGTTATATGCCTATCAGAATTATTCTTATCATGGGGAACAGATTTTGATAATGGAAAAGTATCAATAGAAGAAATAGAAATATATCAAAATTTCGCAAAAGAAAATTCTGTTAATCTCATTTTAGGTACTGTAGCACTTATTCAAAAAGATACTTTAAAGACTACTAATACTTGTTTTGTAATAGATAGAACAGGTGAAATAGTTAGTCAATATGATAAAATTTATATGTATAAAGTAAATCGTGAACATTTTCAGTTTGATGAATTTGATGATACAATTCCAGGTTCTGACATTGGGATTGCTATTATTGATGGTGTAAAAATTGGTATTGGGATTTGTTTCGATTTGCGCTTTCCTGAATATTTTAGAAGTTTAATTAAAGAAGGTGTTGAGATTATTTTTTTACCAGCACATTTTAGAGCATCAACTGGTGAATTAGCATGGGATATTTTAGTTAATGCAAGAGCCATCGAGAATCAAGTATATTTTTGTGCTTGTAATCAAACGGGAGAAACGTTATGTGGTAAAACAAAAATTGTTGATTATGAAGGAAATATCATTAGTCAGTTAGGAAAGGAAGAAGGAATTATTACAGAAAGCTTAGACTTGGAAAAACTAAGAAAGTTTAGAACAGAATTACCAGTTTTAGAGCAAATGAAATATTAAAAATTCTAAAGAAATATTCTAATTCCAGTTATCTTTCTACTTTTTTGATATAATAGATTTAGAAAGAGATGAAAAAAATGAAATTGATAGAAAAAATGTACCGATTGATGATAGGTAGATATGGGATAGATGAACTTTACTATTTTTTTCTGTATCTTTATATTATTTTAGTTTGTATGTCTTTATTTTTAAAGATACCTTATTTGTTTTGGATAGAACTTTTTATATTCGTAATAATGTTTTATCGTGTTTTTTCAAGGAATATTAATAATAGAAGAAAGGAAAATAAAATTTATTTAAAAGTACGTAATATAGTTTTTAGTCCTTTTAAGAATGTAAAGAGAAATTGGAAAGATAGAAATGATTTTATTTATAAAAAATGTCATAAATGTAAAACTACATTAAGATTGCCACTGCCAAGTGAAAGAGGAATTAAGCATGTGACATGCCCAAAATGTAAATCAAAGAAAAAAGTTTTATGCTTAAGAAAAGAGAAAATACAAATTATTAAAGCTAAAAGTTCTATGAATTAGTATTTATAAAAATGGAGAAATTTTCTTTTTCTCTATTTTTTTGTAAAGATTGCGTAAAAGTAGGAAATACTCTAGAAAAATTATATCTATATATGGTATTCTTATGGTAGAATAATAAGTTATAAAAGTGAAGTAGTGAGGTGTAGAAAATGGTATTTAGCAGTTTGGAATTTATTTTTCTATTTTTACCCATCTTTTTCTTTTTATATTTACCAAGTAAAAAGAAATATAAGAATATATTATTATTTTTATTTAGTATCATTTTCTATGTTTATGGAAGTTTAAAACAGCCATTTTTTATTGTATTAATACTTGCATCTGTAATTATAAATTATTTCCTTGGATTAAAAATTGAAAAGGAAAGTAATAGAAAAAAATATTTGATTTTAGGGATTATTTATAATTTTGGATGGCTATTTTTATTTAAATATTGCTCATTTTTTACAATTGAACTAAATCATATATTAGATAATTTCTCATTAAAAATACCAGTTTTAAATTTTATACTTCCAATTGGCATTAGCTTTTATACTTTTCAAACTGTTTCATATTTAGCTGATGTATATAGGGGGGAAGTAAAAGCGGAAAAGTCATTTGTTAATTTTGGAACATATATTACTATGTTTCCTCAATTAATAGCGGGACCTATAGTTACTTATAAAAGTATTAGAAAAGAACTTGATAATAGAAGAACAAAATTAGATAATTTTTATATTGGCTTAAAGTTCTTTATTTTAGGATTAGGATATAAAGTTCTTCTTGCAAATAGAATAGGGAGCTTATGGACAGATATTCAAGGTATTGGTTTTGAAAGTATTTCAACTCCTCTTGCCTATTTAGGTATTATAGCATTTACTTTTCAGATATATTTTGATTTTTATGGTTATTCGTTAATGGCGTTAGGTCTTGGAAAAATTATGGGGTTTACACTTCCTATTAATTTTGATTATCCATATTTATCTAGAAGTATGACTGAATTTTGGAGAAAATGGCATATTACTTTAGGAAGTTGGTTTAAAAAATATGTTTATATTCCACTAGGTGGAAATAGGGGTGGAAAATTAAAGACAATTAGAAATTTATTAATTGTTTGGCTTCTTACTGGCTTATGGCATGGTGCTTCTTGGAACTTTATTTTATGGGGGTTCTTAATTTTTATAGTAATTATGTTAGAAAAAATAGGTTTAAAAATTTTTCTAGATCGACATAAAATTCTTTCAAGAATTTATATGATAATTTTGATTCCATTATCTTGGGCTGTTTTTGCAGTAACTAACTTAAAAGATTTAGGAATTTTATTGACTAGATTAATGCCTTTCTCAAAGGGAATTAATGTATATTCTTTAGATTATTTAAAATATTTAAAATCTTATGGATTTTTACTAGTAATTGGAATATTTTTCTGTACTAAAATTCCTGATAGATTTTTAAAAAATTGTAAAAATAATATTTTAGAAATTGTTCTTTATTTAGCAATCTTTTGGCTTTCTATTTATTGCTTATGCATGGAGGCTAATGATCCTTTCTTATATTTTAGATTTTAGGAGGAAATTATGAAAAGAAAAAATAGTTTATTGTTTGTACAAGTATTTATGTTAAGCGTTTTAATAGCTTCTCCTTTTCTTGTAAAACAAGCATTTCCTAAAAAAGAAAAAATAGATGTTGATATAACTGATATAGTATATGATGAGGATATCTCATCAAAAGAGGAAGAGGATACTAATTCAAATGAAAATAAAGATAGTAATGTAAATTCAAATACCAATTCTAATAAAAATGAAGAAGATAAGAAAGAATCTAATGAAAATTCTAATAAAACATCAAACACTAATAGTAATTCTGCATCAAATGTGAAACCAGATTACATTCAAAAAGGGGAATTTGCAAAAGTGGAAGATAGCTATTTTAAAGATGCCTTATTTATCGGTGATTCTAGAACAGTGGGAATAAAAGAATATGGAAAGTTGAAAGAAGCTACTTATTTTTGTGATACAGGAATGAGCATTTATAATATTTATTCTAGAAAGGTCTCAATTCCTGATGTAGGAAAAGTCGATTTAAAAAAATTATTGTCTACTAAAAAATATGGAAAAATTTATATTATGCTAGGTATTAACGAAATTGGTTATCCACTTGATAATAGCGCTAAAAAGTTTAAAGAAGTAGTTCAATATATTAGAGATGCTCAACCAGAAGCTATTATCGTTATTCAAGCTAATCTTCATGTAACTAAAGAAAAAAGTGATAGTGACTCTACTTTTAGTAATAAGAGAATTGATAAGTATAATAAAAAATTAGCAGATATTGCTGATGGTAAAAATGTTTACTATCTAGATGCTAATGAAATATTTGATGATGGAAGCGGAAATTTAAAAGCAAGTTATACTTTTGATAATGTACACATTTATGCTAAATATTATGTTAATTGGACTGATTATTTAAAAGATCATGCTATTAAATTTGAGATAAAAAAGGAAGAGAGTTCAGATAAAGAAGAATCAACAAATCAGGAGGATACTTCAAAAGAAGACAATAAAGAAGAAACTGAGAATAATGTAGAAGAGAATAATGTAGAAGAATAAAAAAAGTAAATCATTCGAAGTGAACTATTTAAAATTCATTTCATTGATTTACTTTTTTAAAAATTGAGACTAAGTTGAAAAGAATCATCTTCTTCATTTTTTCTTTTTGTTTTGTTTTCTTTCCAACTTCTTTGTGCTTTTTGATAAAATTCTTTTAGTCGAATCATAATTTCTTCTTCTAGTATTTCACAATCTCTTTCATTTTGCTGTCTATAATAATCAAAACATTTTCTTAATTCAATAAGTAAATTATCAAAACTTTTATTTTCAAAAAATTTAGTAATTGTTTTTTGTACTTTATTTTCTACAGATGAACGTCTTTTATAATTAGTACGTGAGATAGTTTCACGGAGCTCTTCTTTTTCTGCTACAAAGCCAGTAATAAGTACTTGTTCATAATGAATGTTTTCAGCAGTAAACATACCTGTTAAACTTTCTGGATTACAACTATTTCTTTTAAGCATTGAAATAATTTTTTCTGGATTTAAGAAATTATTTTGATAATATGATTGAATAATCCAATAGATATGGACAGTTACTTCTGTCTCAATTCTGGCTGTAATATTTTTTAATAAGTCTGAAAAATAAGCTTCTATTAGAATAATAGTTCGTTCTAATTTCTTATTTTCTTTTTTTATAATACTTAATTTCATACAGACATCATTTAAAAAAGGTAATATTTGATAGTAAGGAATTTCTTTAAATAGGAAACAAATGAGTTCTGTTTCTTTATATGAAACTAAATCATTATTAAGAGAAGGCGATGATGTATTTTCTTCAACGGTTTGGTAATTTTTAGCAGTTAGATTTCCTTCTTTTTGCAATTTTATTAGTTGTTTTATCATTTCAATTAGCTTTAATTTATTCATAATATCACTCTCTTAGTGAATTATTATATAATCTTTAAAATAGTAAAGTAAAGAGTATTTTAAAAAAATGTCATAATTTTTTGATTTGTGCTATAATGACTTAAGAAAGAGGGATACTATGAATATTTTAGTTGTAGATGATGAAGTAGCAATAGCTGATTTAATTGAAATCTATTTAAAAAATGAATCTTACAATGTATATAAATATTATAGTGGAAAAGAAGCATTAAGAAATTTAGATAGTTTAAATATAGATTTAGCGATATTAGATGTTATGATGCCTGATATGGATGGCTTTTCTCTTTGCAGTAAAATAAGAGAAAAGTATACTTTCCCAATTATCTTTGAAACTGCTAAAGTAGAAGATATTGATAAAATAAATGGATTAACAATTGGAGCAGATGACTATATAACAAAGCCATTTCAACCATTGGAGTTAGTAGCACGTGTAAAAGCTCAACTAAGAAGGTATAAAAATTATAATCAAAGTACAGAAACAAATGAAAATATTATTGATTTTAGGGGAATTGTCATTAATAATGATACTCATGAATTTTATTTTAATGATAAATTAATAGAATTGACACCAACAGAATTTTCTATTTTATGGCATTTATGTTTAAATCGTGGAAGTGTAATCAAAACAGAAGATTTATTTATGGAAGTATGGAAAGAAAAATATTTAGAAAAAGATAATAATACGATTATGGTACATATTAGACATTTAAGAGAGAAAATGAAAGATGCTAGTAAGAATCCAAAGTATATTAAAACAATATGGGGAGTAGGTTATAAAATTGAAAAATAAGTTATTAAGAAAAACTTTTGTTAATTTTGTTGCTAAAATATTTCTTTGGACTTTTTTATTACCAATATTTATATATATTATAAGAGAAATTTTAATTCTTTTTGATTATCGATGGTTATACAATTTTTCTCCCAAACTTTATCATAGATTATCTTCTCTTTACTATAATGATGGATTTTTATTTTTTGTGATTCTTATTTGGTTAATAGGAACTTTAATCTTTCTATATCGGTTATTAAAAAAAATATTTAGTTATGTAGATTCTTTATCGAAAGCTTCTTATTTATTATTAAATAAAGAAGTGGAATATATAGAATTGCCTGATGAACTAGAAGATATCGAAAGACAAATTAATTATTTAAAAAGAGAGTTTGCACGTAATGAGCGTGTAGCGCATGAAAATGAGCAAAAGAAAAATGATTTAGTCGTTTATCTTGCTCATGATTTAAAAACACCACTTACTTCTTTAATCGGCTATTTATCTTTATTAGATGAAATGAAAGATATGCCAGAAAGTAAAAGAGAAAAATATATAGAAATTACATTAGAAAAATCTTATAAATTAGAAGATTTAATCAATGAATTATTTGATATTACTAGATTCAATTCTGAAATTATGGTTTTAGAGCCAGAGGAAATTAATTTAAATTTAATGTTAGAACAAATTATAGACGACTTTTATCCACTCTTAAAAGAAAATGATAGAGAAATTAAACTAGTAGTTTCTGATAAAATTTTATTAGAGGCAGATCCAGATAAAATGGCTCGTGTATTTAATAATTTAATTAAGAATGCTATTTATTATAGTACAGATAAAGTGATTTCCATTACTGTTGAGAAAAAAGAAAATTTTGTTCAAATTATAACTTGCAATAAAGGAAGAAAAATATCAGAAACCAAATTGAAAAAAATATTTGAGAAATTTTATCGTGCTGATTCTTCACGTACTAGTAAAAATGGTGGTAGTGGACTTGGTCTTGCTATTGCAAAAGATATTATAGAATTACATGGTGGTACTATTAAAGCTACTAGTGATAATGAATATACAAAGTTTTATGTGGAGTTGCCATTTAATAAATATTAAGAAAAATTTAAGAAATTTCTAATAAAAAATTAAAGAACAATTATTTCTATGTTGTTACAATGAATTTGTACGCAGAAATAATTGTTTTTTATTTTGAAAAGAGGTTTTTATGGTAAGAAAAAGAATAACGCAAATATTTCCGTTTTTAGTACCTATTAGAAGATTTCAAAAGGATTTTTGCTATCAATTAAAAATGAAGTTCGATTCTAATACTTATGCTATGAAAAGAGGAAATTTATTAGAGTATGAAGTTTGTAGTGATAAAACGGCTATGATTAATGAAAATAGTGGGCAGGATATTATTTATCAAATTAATAAAGTAGATAATTTAAAAATTATTAGTAAGACGATGGATTCTATTTTGATTAGGCCAGGAGAGACATTTTCCTTTTGTTATTTGGCTAAGTATGCTAAGAAGTATGGAAAATATAAAGATGGATTAGTGCTTGTAAATAATAAAATCGTCCCACAAAAGGGGGGAGGTATCTGTCATTTAAGTAATTTACTCTATTATTTATTTTTAATGACACCGCTTACGATTGTAGAAAGACATGGTCATAAGATAAAATCATTTCCAAATCCTGATAAGGATTCTTTAGAAGGTGTGGATGCAACTATAAATAGTGGGTGGTTAGATTTAAAAGTTAGAAATGATACAAATAATATTTATCAGATTGTGATTACTTTTGATGATTATTATATGTATGGGAAAATACTTTCTAATCATGAACCCAAAACAATTCATACGATTACAAATGAAGATTTTAAATATATAAAGAAAAATGAAAAAATCTATGAAAGTATTTCTGTTATAAAAATGATTCAAGATAGAGAAACAAAAAAACTTATAGAAAAAATAAAACTTTATGATGAGGTGGTAGAAGTAAATTATCCCTTACCAGAGAATATAAAAGTGGAGGAATATTATGAATAAAATAAAGGTAGCTTGTTTATTCGGTGGTTGTTCTAGTGAATATGATGTTTCTTTAGTATCAGCAACTTCTGTAATTAAAAATATGGATAAAGAAAAGTATGAAATTTATTTAATAGGGATTACAAGAGACGGGGATTTCTATTATTACACTGGGGATGTTAATCGAATAGAGATTGATGAATGGTTTGATTTAGATGATGTTAACAGAATTACATTTTCAACAAATAGAAGTGACCACGGTTTTATTGTATTAGATACAAATGAATTATATAAAATAGATATAGCATTTCCAATTCTACATGGAAAAAATGGAGAAGATGGAACCTTACAAGGTTTATTTGAATTAGCAGGTATTCCTTATGTAGGATGTAATATGACAGCATCAGCTATTTGTATGGATAAATTTATTTCTCATGAGCTTGTGCAATTACATGGTATAAGAGTACCTAAATCTTATTTATTTGATAAGTTTGATAGGAATATAGAGGAACAAATAAAAGATTTATCTTATCCTATTTTTGTCAAACCACTAAAAGCTGGCTCTTCCTTTGGTATTACAAAAGTAGATGATATAAGAGAATTAGAGGGGGCTATTAACCTTGCTTTTTCTCATGATGACAAAATAATTATAGAAGAAGGAATTGATGGATTTGAAGTAGGTTGTGCAATACTTGGAAATCACGATTTAAAAATAGGAGAGGTAGATGAAATTGAATTAGAAACTGGATTCTTTGATTATGAAGAAAAGTATACTCTAAAAACTAGTCAGATTCATCTACCTGCTAGAATATCAGAAGAAGAGAGAAAAAGAATAAAAGAAATAGCACTTATCATTTATAAAACACTTGGATGTACTGGATTTGCACGTGTAGATATGTTTTATACTAATAATAAAGAAATAGTATTTAATGAAGTAAATACAATACCTGGTTGTACATCACATAGTAGATATCCATCTATGTTAAAAGAAGTAGGAATCCCTTTTTCTTCTGTAATTGATGAATGGATACGTTTGGGGTTAGAAAGATGAATAAAATATTAAGAGAAAAGGATATTCATAAAGGAAACTTAATTTTAGTAAATCCAAGTTATCTATTACAGGAAGAAATATCATCAAACTTTTTAGAATCTTTTGATGAAAATTATAAAGATATCTTATTAGAAAAGAATGCTAATAAGTTTTTACAATTTATTCTACGAGAAATAAAGGTTAGTTCTATTATCCCTGTTAGTGGATATAGAACATTAACTGAACAAAAACAAATTTATCAGGATTCTTTACAAGAAAATGGATTAGAATTTACAAAAAAGTTTGTAGCATTACCAAATGCTAGTGAACATCAAACTGGGCTTGCTATTGATTTAGGTTTAAATAATGGAGAACTAGACTTTATTAGACCATCATTTCCTCATACTGGAATTTGTAATCAATTTAGAGAGTATGCTAAAAAATATGGATTTATAGAACGATATAAAGAAGATAAAAAAGAAATTACTAGTATCAGCGCAGAAGAGTGGCATTTTAGATATGTTGGATATCCTCATTCTGAAATTATAGAGAATAATAAGTTTTGTTTAGAAGAATATATAGAATTTATAAAAGAATATCAGTATGATAATAAAGCATACTGTTATAAAGGTTATGAAATATCCTATTTACCATATAGGGAAGATATAGAAATAAATATAGAGAATGCTAGTATTTCAGGAAATAATGTAGATGGATTTATCATTACAAGGAAAGTATCATGAAAAATAAAAATTTAGATGTTTTAAGACTTATTGCTACTATTATGATTGTGGCTATACATATCTTTCCATTTACTATCATTAGTGAAGAGTTTGATTATACTTTCACTCGTATCATTTTTAGAATTGCTGTACCATTCTTTTTAATGATTACAGGATTCTTTCTAATTCCAAAAGCTTTAAAAGATAAAAATTATTTAGAAAAATATACTCTTAAAATTATAAAACTATATATTATTTGTATGATTATTTATTTGCCAGTTAATATTTATAATGGTTATTTATCAGATATAGATGTATTTAGCTTTCTAAAAGATATTTTTATAAATGGTCCATTTTATCATTTATGGTATTTTCCTGCTTTAATTATAGGATTATGGATTACTTACTATATTATGAAAAAGGTAAAATATCCATTTGTTATTTTCTTACTATTTTATATTGTAGGATTATTTGGAGATAGTTATTATGGATTTATTCAAAATATGCCATTTTTAAACGATATCTATACTATTTTATTTATGATATTTGATTATACTAGAAATGGTATCTTCTATGTACCAATATTTCTTTATATGGGGTATTCTTTTACACAAAAACGATTTCAAAATCAAGAAAACGATTTTTATTATCTATTAGTTTTTCTGATTTCTATGGCTGCAGAAGGAATGCTACTTTATAAATATGCTATTCCAAGACATACCAGTATGTATTTCTTTTTAATACCAACTTCTTATTTTTTAGGAAAACTAATTTTAACTACTGATTTTAAAAGTAATAAGATGCTTAGAAACATTTCTACATGGCTTTATATTTTACATCCATTATTTTTAGTAATTGTAAGATTATTTGCTAAAGTATTCCACTTAGAAAGCATCATAGTAGATAATCAATTTATTACTTATTTGTTAGTTCTTTCATCCACAATAGGATTTTTATTGATAGCAGAAAAATTAAAGGAAGTAATGCATTATGAAAAATGATTTATTAAAAAATAGAGCATGGATAGAAATTGATTTATCTTCTTTAAAACATAATGTAGAAGAAATAAAAAAAATATTGAAACCTAATACCAAAATAATGGCAGTTGTGAAAGCTAATGCATATGGACATGGATTAACTACAATTTCTAGTTATTTAAATACACTAGGAATTATGGACTTTGCAGTAGCAACCTTAGAAGAAGGTATGAATTTAAGAAAAAATGGAATAAAAGGAAATATATTAATACTAGGATATACCAGTATAGAGAATTTAAAATATGTATCAGAATATAATCTCATTCAGACGATAGTAGATGAGAGCTATGCTAAAAAGTTAAAAAAATTAAATATACCATTAAAGGTACAGATTAAAGTAAATACAGGAATGAATAGAATAGGAATCTCTTATCAAAAAAAAGATACTATTAAAGAAATTTATCAATATTCTAATTTAGAAGTAATGGGCTTGTTTTCACATTTATCTTCTTCTGAACAATATGAAAAAGAAGATATTGGGTTTACTAACAAACAGATTAATCGATTTCATGATGTAATCAACTATTTAAAGGAACAGAATATAAATTATGGAAAAATACATCTACAAAGTAGTTATGGATTAGTCAATTATCCAGAATTAGAATATGATTATACACGTATTGGAATGATTTTATATGGTAATCATAGTGAAAAGAATATGCATTTAAAGATAAATCTAGATTTAAAACCAATACTCTCTTTAAAAGCTAGAGTTACTTCAGTAAAAGAAATAGAAGAGGGAGAAACGGTTGGATATGATAGAACTTATCAAGCAAATAGTATAAAAAAAGTAGCTACTATCAGTATTGGATATGCTGATGGTTATCCAAGAAATTTATCAGGGAAAGCTTTTGTTTTCGTAAATGGATTTTATGGAACAATTATAGGTCGCATTTGTATGGATCAGTTAATGTTAGATGTAACTGGGATAGAAGTAAATGTTGGAGATATCGTTACCTTAATAGGATTAGAAGAAAAAGTAAGAGCTGAATTTGTTTCTTATCAAGCAGGTACCATTACCAATGAATTATTAAGTAGATTAGGTTCTAGATTACCAATTTTATATCAGAATGAAAATAAGCAATAAAAAAGTTGCTTATTTTCTATTTAAATTGAAAAACAATAGTGCTATAATGAAGAAGTTAGGAGGAGTATATGTTAGAGGTACAAGATGTTAAGAAAAAGTTTGTAAGGTATAATAAGAAAAAACAGAAAGAAGAGTTCTATGCAGATAAAGGAATTAGTTTTACTGCCAAAGAAGGAAAAATTATTGGTATTTTAGGACCAAATGGAGCAGGAAAAACAACTCTTCTTAGAATGATAGGGGGTATTTTAGAACCAACTGCAGGAAGTATTACAATAGATGGTTTAACCTATGATAAAGATGAAATAGAAATCAAAAAAAGAATAGCTTATTTATCAGGAAATACAAAAATCTATCAATCTATTTCTGGTTATGAACTATTAAAAATGTGTGGGGAGTTATATGACGTTCCTAAGGATGAAATAGAAAAGAGAATCAATGAAATATCGGAAGAATTTGAAATGGAATCTTTTTTGCATAATAGAATAGGAAATCTTTCGACTGGTCAAACACAAAGAGTAAATATTGCAAGGTGTTTAGTGCATAATCCAAAATATTATATATTAGATGAGGCAACAAGTGGATTAGATATTATTTCAAGTCAAGTTATTTTAGATTTTATTAAGAAAGAAAAAGAAAAAGGAAAAATAGTTTTATATTCTACTCATTATATGGAGGAAGCTGAAAATATCTGTGATTATGTTATCATGATTCATAAAGGATTAGTTATTAAAGAAGGAAGCCCAGATGAGATTAAAAATTCTACTAATACCACTAATTTAAGAGATGCTTTCTTTACTCTAATTGGAGGTGTAGAAGATGAAAAGTAATATATTTAAAATTTTAAAAAAGGAATTAAGAGAGACTATTAGAGATAAAAAATCTTTAATGATGATGTTAATAATGCCACTTTTTATTCCAGCGTTTGCAATTGGAATGTCTTTCTATTTTGAGGCAGAAAGTGAAAAAGATGTTTCTGAATATAATAAGATAGGTATCGCCTATGAAGTAACAGAAGAAGAAAAAATGATTATGGAAGAGTTAAAGCTAGATCCTGTTTATGACACTTTCGATAATCTAAAAGAAAAGTATGATAATGGGGAAATCAATCTTTATATTTCTAAAGATGGTAAGAATTATACATTGCATGGTAATTATAATGATAATACTTCTTTAGCTAGTACTCTAGCTACTAGTTATTTAGAAGCTTATAAGATATATTTACAAGCAGAGTATTTAACAAATCATGATATTGAACCATTAGAAGTAATTGATATGATAAGAGTACAAGAAGATATTATCATGGAAGAAAATATATTTGCTAAAATGATAACGCAGGAATGTTTTATGTTCCTAATGGCAGCTCTTGCTATTGCAGCTGTATATGCAGCTACTGATTCTATTGCAGGCGAAAAAGAAAAAGGAACATTAGAGACATTATTAACTTTTCCAGTAAAAGCAAAAGATATTATATTAGGAAAGTTCTTAAGTATTTCTTTAGCGTCTATTTTTACAGGGGTGTTTAGTATTATCTTGATGGTTATTTCATTATCTTATATTAATGGTGCATTTACTGTTTATAGTGATCTAAATATTATACCTAATATTAGTACTATTATTTATACATTTATAATAGTAATTATTTATTCTTTCTTTATTAGTGGTTTATGTATTGCTATTGCAAGTAAAACAAAATCCTATAAAGAAGCACAGAGTGCCTTAACACCAATCTCATTTGTAGCAATTTTCCCAAGCATGATTGTTATGTTAGCAGGATTAGAAACAACTACTTTATTATCATTTGTACCATTTTTAAATGTATCATTAATCTTTAATGATATGCTTGCTGGTAAAGTAGATATTTTAAATTTAATAATAGTAGCAGTTAGTTCCATTATTTTTATTGCAATTGTATTATCTATTATTATTAAACAATATAAATCAGAAAAAGTATTATTTTCAAATTAGGACTTTTATAAAAAGTCCTTTTTATGTTATAATCAATAATAGAGAGGTGTAGATAGGTAATGAAGGAAGAACTAAATAAGAAGGAAATTACAGATACTAGTAAAGATAGTAAACAAAAAGTAGTTGTATTTGGAATTGTTTTTATCTTTGTTATTCTGTTTATTATTATAATAGCTTTAACACTTTTTAAAGGTAATGACAGAGAAAAGCAGAAACCATCTAATACTAATAATAATGTAGAGAACTATTACAATTATGATTATAAATATGTATTACAAACAACATTTGGAGCAGATTATTTTATTTATCTTTTGAATGATAATAGTGTGAAGGTAGTTGGAAAAATTCCTGTCGCCGAAACTTGTGAAGGAATGGACTGTATAGAATTAACTGGAGAATATAATTATGAAGAAACTACTATTGAATTTTCTGATAAATCTATGGATAAAGTGAGAAATTTTATCAGTTCACTGTTTGATAAGAAATTAACAAATTATTTAAATTTAGAAAATTTAGAATTAACTAAAGAACAAGAGAGAATAGAATTAGCTCTTTTGTTAAATCTTGAAGATTTGATAACGTTTGAAGATGATTTAATATTTGAAACAAAAACAAAAGAGTTAAAAAATAGTGTTGGAAAAGTTATTTTTGAAATGTCTAAAACGACTATTGCTCCAAGTAATAATGAGGCAGTAAGTAAAATTGGCAGTTATTTAAATGCTATAGTAGAAAATGAATGGAATCTTTTAGATGAAGAATGTAAAGAAGTAATAGCTGAAGGCTTTGGATTCAGTGGAAGTGATATCATAGAGTTTTCTTTAAACTTAGAAGAGATAAATGCTTATAATGTATCATTTACTTACACTATGTCAGGAACATTTGAAGAAACTGTGAGACATGATATAAAGGGATTTGTTTTTAATACTGCAAGTGGCGAGATTAAAGAGTATCCAACAGGATGGAGAAATCCAGAAAAAGTATTAGAAGAATTTAAAAAGAGTGAAGAATATAAAAGTATACAAGAAAATTTAAAGCTAGATTGGGAAAATATTTTAATAGAAAATATGTATAAACCAGGATATTGGCATTTAAAAGAGGATAAGATTATTTTCCTTATTCCAGAGACTTTAATATCAGAGTCTCCTACTAGAGGGCATATAATAGAATTATCAATAGATAATACACATGGAAATTTCTAATGAATGTATCAAAAAAGAAGTATGTTTTATACTTCTTTTTTTTGATTATAAATTAGTGATGATTATTATGATGGGAACTATTATAGTAATTATGATGGTTATTTTCTTCATAGTGATGATTAGAATTATTTTCATAATGATGAGTGTTAGAAATGTTTGAATTTTCTATAACTGGTTCATTTACTATGTTTGGAGTAGTATTAGAGTTTGTATTGATATTACTATTCCAATTATTATTAGTATTGTTATTAGATGGGGTAGTGTTAGTAGTTGGTACTTCATTATTAGTAGTTTGAACATATTTATATTTAGTAGAATTACAAGTTGGTAATTTATTAGATAAGTTACTTCTTGTATGCGTTTTTTTAAATTCATCATCTGTTAAATTAAAGAATTGATGATGATTTTGATTAGCATCATTCCAAGTTAAATCGACATTATAATAATCATTATCTAATTTTACAATATTCCATGCGTGATCTTGGTTAGAGTAACCTGAGATATAGTAAGTAGGAATTCCAAGTTCAATCATAATATATTGGAATGCTCTAGCATAACCAGCGCAAACTGTCTGTTTATTTACTAAAGCGCTATAGGCACTTTGATTCATGGATGCATTTGTATTGTAATTTACAAGTTTTAAAATTTCATCATGTACATATTTTTCTTTTTCATAATCTGTAGAGTAATTATTAGCGCCTTCAATAATTTTATTTGCTACAGTTTCAAATTTTTGTTTAGATGCATCGATATTTTTAGAAGTATCATTATAACTTAAAGTAATTTGGACGACAATATCATTTTCTATATATTTGTAGGTATAACTAGTATTAATCCAAAACAATTCTGGATGATCATTATAAACTGCTTCCATAGCTATTTTTACTTCCTCTATTGAAACATTAATTAGCGGAACAAAAGTATACGCTAATGCATTCATATTTGCATAAATCTGTTTATAGAGAAGTTGTTCTTCTACTGTCAATAAATCATAATAAGGATAATACTTCGTATCAAAAGAACAGTCTTTACCTGTAATTCCGGAATCTTCTAATCCAGCTAAATCATTTTCCGTAACTAGATAACCATTAGAAGAAAATTCCCCTAAATGATTAGCTAGATGTGTTTCTGCTCCATCAAAAAAATTTATTACTTTATCAGGATTAGAAGCAACAAACCAAATAATCATACATAACAAAAATACAGGAATATATCTTTTAATTGTTCTCAAAATATCACACTCATTTCTTATTGTTTATTATATCATAAATTTATGAAAATTATGTGTTATAATGGAGATGTTAAAGTTAGTTGACAAATTTCCAACTGAAAAAGCTGGTACGCAACTAATAATTTAGATATAATTTTTCTGTGAGGTGAAAGAATGAGTATAGGTGGAAAACTTTATGAATTAAGAAAGAAGAAAGGATTATCTCAGGAAGAGGTTGCAGAAAAATTAAATGTATCTAGGCAAACTGTTTCTAAATGGGAGACTGATCAGAGTCAACCAGAGTTTGATAAAATAGTTCCTATTTGTGAACTTTATTCTATTACAGCTGATGAATTATTAATGGGAGTAGAAAAAGAAAAGATAGAAGAAAGTATTCATACTGAAGGTGAAGAAAAGAAAAAGCAGAAAAGAGCATTAGGAATTGGAATAGGAGTATTACTTTATTTTGTAGCTGTTGTTTGGGTAATGATTAGTATTCCTGTTATGATGATGAATCCAATTGTTTCATCAGGCATCTTTTTACTGATTTGTGGGATAGCTACTTTTGTAATTGTTTATACAGTAATGGTTTATAAGAAAGAGGAGAAAGAGAAGGTTAAAGAAACCATTAACTCAACAAAAACTTTAGTCAATCAAATAAATAGTATTATTGCAATATTATTTACTGTTATCTATTTAATTATTAGTTTTATAACATTTGCTTGGCATATTACTTGGATAATCTGGGTAGTTTATGCATGTATTGCTGAAATAGTAAAATTAATATTTATGTTAAGAGGTGATTATAATGAAAAATAAAGGACTTATTATAGCTTTAATTATATTTTTATCATTACTTGCCACTTCTTTAATAATATTAATGATTATTCTTTTAAATGGTGGATTTAAAAATTTTAATTTCTTAATGTTTTCAAGCATAAGTAAAAACTTGGTATTTGAAGAAGAATATGAAGAATCATTTCGCATGATAGAAATTACTAGTGATGCCGGTGAAATAGAGATTATTTCTACAGATGAGGATAAAGTTAGAGTAGTAATTTATGGTGAAGAAAAAAATATTGATGTATTGAAGAAGAGAGAGAGATTAACAATAACTTCCAAAATGAACTGTCATTTCATTTGCTATAATCAAAAAAGAAGTAAAATAGAAATTTACTTACCAAAAGATTATGATGGAAAAATAAAGATAGAAAATGATTATGGAAATGTAGTTATTGGAGATTTTAAAAATGCAGATATCACAGTAGAAGAGAATTGTGGGAATATTGAAGTGGTAGCTGGTAATAATGTAGAGTTAGATAATGATTTTGGAGATATTACATTAGATTATGCTGTATCAGCAGAAATTAAACAAAATGCTGGAAAAGTAATAGTAGGAGAAGTTCATGATATTAAAGCTACTAATGACTTTGGTGATATCAAAATAGAGAAAGTTACTAATTCTTTAGAATTAAAAGATAACTGTGGAGATATTACGATAGATGAAGTAGTTCTAAATAAGAATTCTAGTATTAAAAATGATTTAGGTAAAATTAAAATAGGTTTTACCAATGAAATTTATATTGATGCTACAACAGATTTAGGAAAAGTTAAAATCAATGAAAATACAAGAAAATCAGATATTACTTTGACACTCAAAAATTCATGCGGAGATATTATTGTAGATAATTAGAGAATGATTTATTTTCATTCTCTTTTTTGGTATAATAGGGGATATTAAAGGAGGTATCCTATGCGTAATTTATTTGATGAAGAAGAACAATTAGTAGAGTTTAAACCACTAGCAGAAAAAATGCGACCAAAATCATTAGATGAATTTTTTGGACAAGAAGAAATAGTAGGCATAGATTCTCCCATTAGACAGATGATTGAAACAGACAATATTACTTCTATGATTTTCTGGGGACCTCCAGGAGTAGGGAAAACTACACTTGCTAAAATAATTGCTGATAAGACAAATGCTTCTTTTCATGAACTAAGTGCAGTAACATCTGGAGTAAAAGAGATTAAAGAATTAATAGAAATTGCAAAATATAATAAAAGTAATGGTATTAAAACCATTGTCTTTGTGGATGAAATTCACCGTTTTAATAAAGCCCAGCAGGATGCTTTTTTACCACATGTTGAAAATGGAAATATTATACTAATTGGAGCAACTACTGAAAATCCATCATTTGAAGTAAATTCCGCCCTTTTATCTAGAAGTAAGGTTTACGTACTTAAAAGCTTAACAGAAGAAGAAATAATAGGCATCTTAAAAAGAGCGATAAAAAAGAATGATAATTATTCTAATGTGGATATGGATGATAGTTGTTTTCCTATAATTGCTAAAATGAGTAATGGAGATGCAAGAACAGCACTTAATACTTTAGAAAATATTATCAATATCGCACCAATAAAAAAGAATAAAAAAGAAATTACAAAAGAGGTATTAAAGAAAGTATTACAAAATAAAATATTTTTATATGATAAAAAAGGAGAAGAACATTATAATTTAATTTCAGCCCTTCATAAATCTATGAGAAATAGTGATCCAGATGCAGCTTTATATTATCTAGCTCGAATGCTAGAAGCAGGAGAAGATCCTTTATATGTCGCAAGAAGATTAATACGTTTTGCATCTGAAGATGTAGGAATCGCTAATCCTAATGCTTTAGTACAAGCAACATCTGCTTATCAAGCATGTCATTATTTAGGTATGCCAGAGTGCAATGTTAATTTAGCACAAGTAGTTGTCTATTTAAGTATTTGTCCCAAATCTAATTCTTTATATAAAGCCTATGAAACAGTAAAAGTAGATGCTATTCGCACAGCTAATGAGAAAGTACCACTACATCTTAGAAATGCTGTTACGAAATTAGATAAAGAATTAGGATATGGTGAAGGATATCAGTACGCTCATGAATATAAAGATAAAATCACTAGCATGGACTGCTTACCAGATTCTTTAAAAGGAAAAAAATATTATTTTCCAACAGAGATAGGAAATGAAAAATCAGCTAAAGAAACACTAAAAAGAATAGATGCATTAAAGAGAAGTAGAAAGGGATAAATTATGGAAATAAAATATGATATGAGTAAAAATTATTGGAATTGTCATAATGAAGCACAAGCAATTGTTATGATGAGAAGAAAACTTATTAAGAACCCAAAAAGAAAAATACTTAGTTTATTAGTTTCTAGCATTTTTTATGTAGTGGCAACTCTTCTTCTTTTATTAGCAACATTTATCTTATCAAAAATAGGAATAGATGAATTATTTATTAGAATAGTATTCGATTTGTCTATATTTTTAGGAATCTTTTTAATATTATATTTTTTAGTAATTTTTATTACTTATATAATTAATGATAAAAAGTATAGTCATGAGGGAATATTATTAATCAATGAAGAAGGTCTAAAGGATACTAGTAATAATGGTATAACAACGTTTATTCCATGGGATAAAATATCTTTTGTAGCGCTCAAAAAATATACAGTTACTTTTGTAACAACAACAAAACTAGTCGTTTTTGTACCTATTGAAAATAAAAAAACTATTTTAGAAGCAATCAAAAAATATCAAAAGAGTCTATTGATCATAGATCAAGCTGAGGAAGAATAATGGATATTTTATTAGAATTCGTTTTAGAATTATTTTTAGAAGGTTCTATTGAACTTAGTTCTAATAAAAAGATTAGTAAGTGGATTAGATATCCATTAATGTTTTTTGTGATACTGTTTTTTATATCTGTCATAGGTTTTATTTTCTTTTTAGGAATTTTTTTATTTTCGAAAAATAAAATTGTATCAGTCCTTATGATTTCCCTTGGAATATTTATGTTAGTAGGAACTATTTTAAAATTTAGAGAGTTATATTATCAGAAAAAATAGAGTTATGAATTTTCATAATTCTTTTTTTATGTATTGACAAATGTTATATACTGTTATATATTAGATATAACAGTTAGGGGTGAGGTATGAAAATTATTATTAGTAATAATAGTAGTATACCAATTTATGAACAGATAAAGGATACTATTAAAAGTCAAATTCTTTCTGGTGAATTAGAAGAAGATACCATGCTTCCTTCTATTCGATCTCTTGCACAAGATATCCGTATTAGTGTAATGACAATTAAGAAAGCATATGATGAACTAGAAAGCGAAGGATATATTGTTACAAGACAAGGAAAAGGTTCTTTTGTAGCTCCAAAAAATCTAGAATTTATAAGAGAACAAAAGCAAAGAGAAATGGAAGAATATATATCTAAAATTATAGAGATATCTATTCAGTATCAAATTAGTAAAAAGGAAGTACTAGAATTATTTGAATATTTATATGGGAGTGATGAGAATGAAAAAAGCAATAGAAATTCATAATTTAGTAAAGAAGTATGATGATAAATTTCAATTAGAAATAGAATCTCTTGAAATACCAAGTGGTGTCATTGTAGGACTAATAGGAGAAAATGGTGCTGGAAAAACGACACTTATTAAATCTTTGTTAAATATTATTCATATAGATAATGGAGATATTAAAATATTTGAAAAAGATTATAAGTTATCAGAGAATGAAATAAAAGAAGATATTGGTGTGGTATTGGATAATATGTTTTTTCCAGAAATATTAGCTGTTAAGGATATTGACACTATTATGAATACAGCTTACAAGAATTGGGATAGTAAACTTTATTTTAAGTATTTAAAAGATTTTGATATTCCTGTTAAGCAACAAATTAAGAAGTTATCGAAAGGTATGAGAAAGAAATTAGAAATTATAACTGCTCTTTCTCACCATCCAAAGTTACTAATATTAGATGAACCAACTAGTGGATTAGATCCAGTAGTTAGAAGTGAAGTACTAGATATTTTCTTAAACTTTATTCAAGATGAAGAACATACAATACTACTTTCTACTCATATAACAAGTGATTTAGAGCACATTGCAGATCACATAGTATTTGTAGATAGTGGTAAAAAAGTATTAGATAAAAATAGGGATGATGTTTTAGACCATTATGGTATTTTAAAATGTGATCATAAGGAATTTGATAAAGTGGATAAGAAAGATATTGTTGCTTATAAGAAGAATCGTTATGATGTTGAAGCATTAGTAGAAGATATAAAGAAAATGAAGGATAAATATCCAGATACAGTAATCGATAAAGTAACACTAGAAGAATTAATGGTATTAATGGTTAAGGGGGAAAAGTAATATGATGAGTTTTATAAAAAAAGATTTTTTAATGATAAAAGCAAATATTAAGACATTTCTTTTAATTATTGCCTTTTATATCATTATGTTTTTTGCATCAGAAGGAGAATTTGATATGACATTTTTTCTACCTTTTGTAGCTGTTATGCTATTATTTTCAACATTTAGTTATGATGAATTTAATAACTGGAACGCTTATTCAATAACTTTACCTGGTGGTAGAAAAAATGCAATTAATGGAAAGTATGTAGGTGGTATTTTACTTATTTTAGTTTCTACTATCCTAGGATTTATGATTTCTATTGGATTAGCAGTTTATAATGATATCTTTAATTTAGAAGAAACATTATTTTCTTTATTAGCAGTTTTATCATCTATGATAATTGTCATTTCTATTACCTATCCATTAATTTATAAATTAGGACTTGAAAAAGGAAGAATTGCTATGATGATTATTATTTTTGGTGGAGTAGGTATACTTTCTGTTTTAGGAAAAATAATTGGAATAGACAATTTAAATAGTATCTTAAGTTTTGTAATAGATTGGGATTATATAGTATTTCCAGTATTAACAATTGTCTCTTTAGTGATATCTTATTTTATATCTATTAAAATATATTTAAAAAAAGAATTTTAAGAAAGATGAGTTATCTTTCTTTTTTTGATATAATGTTGTTGAGGTATTTATATGGTTGTAAAAGAAATAGAAGTTAAAGATATTGTGACTAAATCTAATTTACCAGCAAGTGATTATGTTATTAATCCTTATGTAGGATGTCCTCATGGATGTAAGTATTGTTATGCATCGTTTATGAAACGATTTACTGGACATAAAGAAGAGTGGGGAAGTTTTATTGATATTAAAAGGTGCTCCAAAAAGCTAAGTAAAAAGAAATTGGAACACAAGCGTATCTTTTTATCTTCTGTTACAGATTGCTATAATTTATATGAAGAAAAATATGAGATAACAAGAAATATTTTAAAGGAATTAACTAGTATTGATTGTTACTTAAGTATTTCTACAAAATCTAGTTTAATTTTAAGAGATATCGATTACTTAAAACAAATGAAACATGTAACAGTATCGATTTCTATTAATACTTTAGATGAAGCCTTTAGAAAAGATATGGATAATGCTTCTTCTATTCAAGAAAGATTAGATACATTAAAAGAATTACATGAAAATGGTATCTATACAATTTTATTTATGTCACCACTATTTCCTTATATTACAGATTTTAGAAAGATTATAGAAGTGAGTAAAAATTATGTAGATGAATATTGGTTTGAAAATTTAAATTTAAGAGGTAGTTATAAGCAAACAATATTAGATTATATACATAATCATTATCCAGAATATTTTAATAATTATGAAGATATTTATAAACGAGGAAATAAGTTATACTGGAAAGAATTATCAAAAGAGATAGAAGAATATTGTACAAAAAATAATATTCATTATACGAATTTCTTTTATCATGAAGAGTTAGTAGCAGAGAAAGTAGGCAAGAAATGAAACGATTAACACGTAGATTTATAATTAAAAATTTAGATGGTATTTCAGTAAGTACTCCTCTTCGATATGAAAGATATTATATTAATGATTATTTACGTATTCAAAAAAAGAATGAGGAATATGAAAAGGAAATCTTAAATGAAGAAAATGTAGTGATTGAAAAAAGTTCAATATTAAAGCAAGAATTTGAAGAATTAAAGAAAAATGCTGTTCGAGCAATTATTAGAGATAGTTATTTATATTTAAATGATGATAGAGTTTCTATTAAAAGATATTATGGAACCTATGAATCTTTCTACCGAGTTGAGGCAAAATTTACTAGCTTAGAAGAAATGGAAAATTATCAAAAAGAAGATTGGATGTTAGAAGAAATAACTGATTCTCCTTTAGCGTTTGATAAATATTTAAGGAATTTATCAAGAAAAGAATTCTTAGCAGAAATAAGAAAATATGTAGGTGATATTCATGAGTAAAAATGGAATAGAATTATTAAAAGAAAAAGAAGGAATACTATTTCCAGATTATAATCATTCTATATTAAATACAATTAGTTCTATTTTAAAATACTATCATGTAGAAACTGAACATTCTACTTTACCTTTATTAGATGAAAAATTAAATCAGAATTATCAGAATGTAGTTTTTATAGTGTTAGATGGGATGGGAAAAAATATATTAGATAGTATACCTAATAATTATTTTAGTGAAAACTTATTAGATGTTGTAACATCAGTTTATCCATCTACCACCACAGCTGCCATGACAACTTATTATTCTGGTAAGTCACCACTTGAAACAGGTTGGATTGCTTGGTCACAATATATAAAAGAATATGGAAGATATTTAGATATCCTAAAGAAAAGAGACTCCTATACTCATGAAATATACGACACTACAAAAAAAGACCTTTTTGATATCATTGGCTATGAATTGATTTATGATAAAATTGAAAAATCATCAGGTGTAAAAGTATTTGATATTAGTCATGATTATGTGAAACAAAAATCTTCTAATCATATAGATGTAGAAACGATAGAAGATTTAACAAGAGAAATAAAACGAACTTGTAAGAAAGAAGGTAAAAAATTTATTTTTTGTTATCATGATAATCCTGATAATCTGTTACATGAATTAGGGGTTAATTCTAAAGAAGTTTCTGATTTTTTAAAGGATACTATTTCTAAAATTCACGAAATGGTTCAGGATTTAGAAAATACACTAGTTATTATTACAGCAGATCATGGTCATAGAGAAGTAATAAAAGAATATGACATTAATGAATTTGAAACTTTAAAAGAATGCTTTATTATGCCACCAGCATTAGAATCACGTTGCATGACTTTTTGGATTAAACCTAAAATGATAGAAAAATTTAAAGTAGAATTTAATAAAATATTTAGTCATTCTTATGTACTATTAACCAAAGAAGAATTTTTAGAAAATCATTTTTTAGGATATGGAAAAGAACATAAAAAAATAGATGATTTCTTAGGAGATTTTGTTGCACTATCAGTAGGATCAGATTTAATTAAAATAACGAATGATTACTATTTAGGAAAAAATAAAAAGCTTTCTACACACTGTGGATTAACTAATGATGAAATGCTTGTACCAGTAATTACATTGGAGAAATAATATGGATGAAATAAGAGAAAAAATAAATACTATTTTGTTAACACAAACTATAACTGAAAATACTGATTTTTTAATATCTACAATTCCAGAACTTAGATTTATGGTTGGTTTTGACCATAGACATCCTCATCATCATTTAGATGTATGGAATCATACATTAGAAGTAGTTAAAAATATTGACAGTAAGGATTTAGAATTAAAAATGGCAGCATTGTTACATGATATTGGTAAACCATTTTCATATCAAGATTCAGAAGTACGACATTTCCATGGACATCCAGAAGTATCATATCAAATGACTAAAGAAATTTTAAAAAAGTTAGGTTATGAAGAAGATTTTATTGATAATGTTTCTTATTTAGTTAGAATGCATGATACGATTATTCATCCAAATGAATTAGATAATGACTTTGAATTGATTGAAAAAAGATTGAAACTTCAATATGCAGATGCTTTAGCGCATCATCCAGATAAAGTAGGAAAAAGAATAGAAAAACTAGATTCAATTAAAGCTATGTTAGAGAAACAACACAGTAAGAAAATAAAAATAAAGAAGGAGAACGTATGAAAGAAATTGATAAAATAGCATTTATCTATTTAAAAGATAAAAAGATATTATCTACCTTATCAAAAGGAAAAGATGCTTATTATATTCCAGGAGGAAAAAGGGAAGGTAATGAAACAGATGAGGAATGTTTAATTCGTGAATGTAAGGAAGAACTTACTATTGATATAAAGAGAGATACTATTCATTATTATGGAACATTTAAAGCACAAGCTCATGGAAAAGCAGAGGGGATTATTGTAAAAATGACTTGTTATGAAGCAGATTTTGATGGTATTTTAAAAGCTGATTCTGAGATTCAAGAAGTTACATGGTTAGAATATAAAGATTTAGATAAAATATCTCCAGTAGATAAATTAATATTTGAAGATTTACATAAAAAAGGATTGCTTGATTAAGCATCTTTTTTTTATGTTATAATATTATTGGTGATATTATGGAATTAGTACATGTAAAAGGAAATACTTACTATATTAAAAACGCTACAAACATAGGTGTTTATAAGGTAAATGATAATAGTGTCTATTTAATTGATACAGGAAATGATTCAGATGCTGGAAAAAAGATATTAAAAATAATGAATGAAGAAGGATGGAATGTAGTAGGAATTATTAATACTCATTCTAACGCAGATCATGTGGGTGGTAATAAAGTAATACAGGATAGAACTAACTGTGTAATACTAGGTAACAGAATAGAAAAAAGCATTACAGAATATCCAATACTAGAATCATCTTTTCTATATGGTGGATATCCATTTAAAGAATTAAGAAATAAATTTTTATTGCAAAAGCATCAAATGTTATAGATATAGAAAATAATTTACCAGATGGGTTAGAATATTTTCTTTAAAAGGACATTTCTTTGATATGATAGGAATAAAAACAGCTGATAATGTTTACTTTTTAGCAGATTCCATTTTTAGTGAAGAAACAATTACAAAATATCATTTATTCTTTTTATATGATGTAAGAGAATTTTTAAATGCTTTAGAATATTTAAAAACGTTAAAGGGAACTTTATTTATTCCATCCCATGTAGAGGCGATATCTGATATTAACTCTTTAATAGAAATGAATAAAAAGAAAATAGAAGAAGTATTAGATGTAATTTTAAGTTATTGTAATAGAAATACTTTTGAAGAGATATTAAAAAGTGTATTTGAACATTACAGATTAGTTATGAATATGAATCAATATGTATTAATTGGAAGTACTGTAAAATCTTATGTATCTTATCTTTATGAAGAAGGTAAAATTAAATATGAATTTATTGAAAATAAGATGATTTGGGAACAAATTTAGAGAATGTTAAAATTCTTTGCGCATTTTCCAAAAAACTTTGGTAGATTACTAATGATAAATTCTTGTTGTGATAAGAATATTTAGTAATTAGAAGGACTTATGTCCTTTTTAATTTGACAAAAAACAAAATAAAAGCTATGATACAGAATCAAGATGTGGGGGAATTGATTGTGTCAAATACAAGAATGAAATATTTATTTCCAAATATAGAGAATAAAAGAAAGTTAAAATGGTTAGAAAATGCTACTTTCGTAAGTGGTGCGGAAGACCATGAAATAGTTAATTTAAGTTTAGAAGAATACTTACATAGGTTTCGTAGAGAAAATACAAGTTATAATGATAACAATAAGGATATTACTGTAGAAGTTAATAATGAACATTATGCTAATTGGAAGAAGAGAAGTCAAAATAATATTTTTAGTTTAGATGGTAGTGGTATTCGTTTTGATAAAGAAATCGTATTATCATTAGCGCAACATCTTGCTAGTCATCCATTAGAAATGCCTTCCTTTTTAGAACAAAATGCTATTAATATTATTGGCTTATTTTTAGGGGAAAATATTCTTTATACGAATATGGCATTAGCACCTTCTTTTGGCTATACAGAGTATGAACTTTGTCATTCACAAAAAATTTCAGAAGAGGATTATAGGAGAAGTAATTTTGAAGCAAAATATAAGTTATCTTTATTTTTAGGAGTAATAGATGAATTATTAAAAATGGGAGTAAATTTAGAAGAGTTTTCATTTATTGATTTAAGAGATTGTCATACTTACCAAGATACTAGTAGTGCTCCTTTATGGAATAAAAGATTAATAGAAACAATGGATGTATCTACTTATGTGCGTTCTGATGGTCAAAAATTTACAAGAGAAGAAATGTTAAGTTTTATTAACTTTTCTACTTTAAGTGAATTTTTAACTTGTATTATGAATTTAACAGAAGTGGAGTACTATGTAAATTTTATTGAGGAATCAGTAACAATGAATCCAAGTGAAGCAGTAGCGCTCCCATCCTTTCATACCAAAAACTTTTCTTTTATTTCAAGTGATAAACTAGTAAGTATTAAAGAATTGTGTATTTCTTTTCAAAAAAGATTAAAACAATTAGCATTAGAAACAGAGGTTAAAATTTTAGAAAGAAAGTTAGAAGAATTAAGAATTTCTCTGGAAGAAAAAGATAATTCTAATTTTGATGAGAATAAATTAAGAGAAAGAATTAAATGGTTATATCAAGAAATAGAAAAAATAACTACAGAAAAAAGAAAAGAGCTTATTGCAGTATTAAAAGAGATTATAAAAAATAATAATTTGGCTGATTCCTTATTTGATGAAGAACAACAAAATCAGTCATCAACTTTTCCAAAAAAAGAAGTGCCAAATAAAATAGAAATTCAAGTACAAGAACTAGGTCAAAGAGTAGAATCACTAGAGAAAAGAGTAAGTTCATTAGAAAGTATTTTAAAAAACTATTTGGATCATGGGGGAGTAGTTCCAAATTTAGAGAATACTAATATGTCTAGAGAAGAAATAATAGCTTTAATAAAAGATTATAAACCAACTACAATAGGTGCTTTTTTTAGAAAGTTGGAACTATTAAAGAAATTAAAAGTAGGTATCCTAGTAGCTTTAACGAGTGGTATGCTATTTATAAGTGGCTCAACAGAAAAGAAATTAATAGAGATAGAAAATCCACCATTAACGCCAGCTCCTACTATAGATCCAGTAGAAACATCTACACCAGAACCTTCCTTTGTCATTCCACCATTACCTTCCAAAGAAGTGGAAGCTAGTATTCCAGAAGTATCAACCTTAAGACCAGTAGAAGAAATTGTCTTTGAAGTCATTCGTGGTAATTGGGGAGATGGAAAAGATAGAAGAGACGCTTTAGAAAAAGAAGGCTATGATTTTAGTTATGTTCAAGAATTTGTAAATAAAGTAAAACAAGAAAATGTTCCTATTACCAAGTTAAGACCTATAGAAGAAGTTTTATTAGAGGTAGTAAATGGTAATTGGGGAGAAGACGAAGAGGCTGAGGTGCGTCTTACTAGAGTTGGATTTAATTACCAAGTTATTCAAGAGTTGATTTCAGAAATGATTGTTTCTTCAACAAATCAAGTTAATCCGCAAAAATAATAAACGAAAACTATCTGTACAGGATAGTTTTTTTTACTATTATTTTAATCCATGTTATAATTACTTTAGATAATAGGTGATAATATGGTAAAACGAAGAAAGAAGAATAATAAAAAAAATATCTGGTTAACACTTGTTGTATTAGCGATTGTTACTATTTTAAATGTTTATCAGAATAGTTTAAAAGAAGCAAGTGCGTCTTTTAAACAAGAAGAAATTCCATCTTATCCATTAGAGAGTATTCCTTCTTATAGTGGAGAATACTATGTAATATTGGATAATAATGAACCACACTTTGAAGAATCTGATTTTACAACAACAAGTTTTGAAAAGTATAGTGAATTAGATTCTTTAGGAAGAGCTAGAGTAGCCTTTGCAAACATTGGAGTAGATTTGATGCCTACTGAAAAAAGAGGAAGTATTGGAATGGTAAAACCTAGTGGTTGGCATACTATCAAATACGATAATGTAGATGGTAAGTATCTATATAATAGATGTCATTTAATTGGTTATCAATTAACAGGAGAGAATGCGAATGAGAAAAATTTAATTACTTGTACACGCTATATGAATACCGTAGGAATGCTTCCGTTTGAAAATCAAGTAGCTAATTATTTAAAACAAACTAATAATCATGTCTTATATCGAGTGACACCTATTTATGAAGGGGATAACCTTCTTGCTAGTGGCGTTGAAATAGAAGCTGAGTCAGTAGAAGATAAAGGATTGGGAGTTAAGTTTCATGTGTTTGTTTATAATGTTCAAGATGGAATAGAAATTGATTATTTAACAGGAGATAGTAAATTAAAAGAAGGATTAAGAGAATAATCCTTTTTTGTCACTTTAAAGTCACTTTTTAAAAGTAAAATGTAATTTATAAGGGAGAATTTTTATTTTTCTGAAAAAATGTCAAAAAAAGCATAAAAAAAAGTATTTTTTCTAATCTAACTATTTAAAATGTGTTATAATGTTTTTGGAATAGCATGATTAAAAAGTGAAGGAGTGTTATATGTATAATGTAATTGATTATTTAGATGCTTCAGCAATTAAATATAAAGATAAAATTGCTGTGATTGAAGAAGACAAAAAAATTACATATTCTGATTTGCAAAAAAGCAGTAAAGTAGTAGGCTCTTATTTTGCAGAAAAAAGAGTATTTAATGAACCTATTTTAGTTTTTATGGATAAGGGAATTGATACTTTGATAGCATTCTTTGGTGTTGTTTATGCAGGTTGTTATTATTCTCTAATAAATCCAGAATTACCAGAAAATAGGATTTCACAAATTAAAAATGTAACAGGTTCTAGATTTATTATTACAGATGATGAACATTTAGATCTTGCAAATACCTATTTTAATGATATTGAAGTACTAAATATTAAGGATTTAAAACAGTTTAATTTAAATGAAGATGCATTAAAGATTGCCAATTCAAAACATATTGATTATGATCCTTTATATGTTAATTTTACATCAGGATCAACAGGAGTTCCAAAAGGTGTTGTTATTTCTCATCGTTCTGTAATCGATTTTATTGATAAATTTACTAGTATCTTTCATTTTACTAATGAAGATATGATTGGAAATCAAGCTCCATTTGATTTTGATGTATCTGTGAAAGATATTTATTCAGCTATTAGAGTAGGAGCTACTTTAGTAATAGTCCCTAAAAAATATTTTTCCAATCCTTCTATGTTACTAGATTATTTATGTGATAATAAAGTAACAACAATGACATGGGCGGTATCAGCATTATGTTTGATTACGACTTTTCATGGACTTGATTATAAAGTACCAACTACTGTTAATAAAATTATTTTTAGTGGTGAAGTAATGCCATTAAAACATTTGAAAATATGGATGGAACATTTACCAGATACAATGTTTGTAAATATTTATGGTCCAACTGAAATTACATGTAATTGTACTTACCATATTATTGATAGAACTCGTGAGTATACAGATAAAATTCCAATTGGAAAAGCATTTCCAAATGAGAGAGTTATCCTTTTAGATGATAATAATAAGGAAGTTCATGAACCGAACAAGGTCGGAGAATTATGTGTGGCTGGAACAAGTTTAGCACTTGGTTATTTTAATAATGAGGAGCAGACGACTAGTCATTTTATGCAAAATCCAAATGTAAAAAATTATATTGAGTATATTTATCGTACAGGGGATTTAGCTTATTATAATGATGAGGAAGAGTTAATATTCAATGGTAGAAAAGATTTTCAAATTAAATATTTAGGACACCGCATTGAATTAGAAGAAATAGATAAAGCTATTATGGAATATGATGAAGTGGTAAGAAGTTGCACAATTTTTGATGAAGAAAAGTCAAAAGTATATGGATTCTATATTGGTGATATTTCAAAAAAAGATTTGCATGCAAAGTTAAAGAGTGTTTTACCAGCATATATGATACCAACTGTATTGGTTCAAATGGATGAATTTCCTATGACAAAAAATGGAAAGATAGATCGAAAGAAACTTATGGAATTAAAGGATGTGAAGAAATAATGAATTATGAAAGTATAATCCAAGAATATGGAACACCTACATACCTTTATGACATAGAAACTCTTATTAATAGAGTAAATTATTTAAAAAGTAAGTTTGATAAAGATATCCATATGGTATATGCTGTAAAAGCAAATACATTTATTGCAAAAGAATTGGAAAATGATGTTGATAGATATGAAATTTGTTCTCCAGGAGAGTTCGAAATATGTAATAAACTTCATATTAATCATCAAAAAATGGTGATATCAGGAGTATATAAAGATTATGAAACTATAGAAAATATGATTGCTAATTATGATGATATTGGAAAATATACAATTGAATCTATAGAACAATATTCTTTATTAAAAAAACTAACTAGTATTTATCAGAGAAATATTCATATTTTAATTCGTTTAACATCAGGGAATCAATTTGGCGTAAATGAGGATGAGTTTAAAAAGATTATTCAAGATAAAACGGAGTTTATTACCGTTGATGGAATTGAGTATTTTTCTGGAACACAAAAACATTCTATTAAGAAAATTAATAGAGAAGTAGATTATTTGGTAGAATTTGTAAATTCTATAGAAGAACAATATGGTGTAATTTTACATGAAGTAGAGTTTGGACCAGGATTACCAATTTTTTATTTCCAAGATGATGAGTTTGATGAAGATACTTTTTTAACAGAAGTAAATACAGCTCTTCAGAAAATTAAGGGTAAAGTGGTTTCATTAGAAATTGGTCGTAGTATTGCAGCTAGTTGTGGTAGTTATTTAACAAAAGTAGTAGATATGAAAACAAATAAAAATGGAAATTTTACAATAGTAGATGGTGGAATTCATCATTTAGTATATTATGGCCAAACAATGGCAATGAGAGTTCCTTTTTTTGAAGTAGTACCGAAAAGGGACAATGAAATTCAAACATATAATTTATATGGTTCTCTATGTACTATTAATGACATTTTAGTAAAGAATGTAAGTGTTCCAACTTTAGAATTAGGGGATGTCTTTATATTTAAAAATGTTGGTGCTTATTCGGCAACTGAGGGAATATCCTTATTTTTAAGTAGAGATTTGCCAAAAGTAATTATTTGTAGTAGAGATAAAAAAATAAAAGTTGTTAGGGATAGAGTAAAAACTAGTGAAATAAATTTCCCTAATTATGAATAAGGAGTGAGTTTAAAATGGAAAAATTAATTGAAATATTAGAAAATTTACAACCAGATGTTGATTATGAAAATGTAGAAAATTTAATCGATGGAAGATATTTAGATTCTTTAACAATCTTAAGTTTAGTAGCGGAAATCGAAGAAGAATTTGATGTAGAAATACCAACTGTTGAAATCATACCATCAAATTTTAATTCAGCAAAGAAAATATATGAGTTAATTGAAAAGTTAAGAGAGGAATAGAGGAAGTAAAATGAATTATTTTGATCTTTCCTATGCTTTTCTGTTTTTACCAATTGTCATTATTATTTATAATATAATGCCTAAAAAGATTAAACCTGTTATTTTATTAATAGCAAGTTTTGTCTTCTTTTTTATGATTAGTAAGTTCCTTATTGTCTTTTTAATATTGTCTATACTTTCTGTTTATATAGGGGCTCTTTTCATGAAGAGAATAGATAAAAAGAAAGATGCTCTTCTTAAACTAATGGAAAGTGCAAAAGAGAATGAGGAGATTAAATCGTTTTTAGAAACAACAGAGAAAGTTACTGAAAAAAAGGATTTGAAGAAAAAATATAAAAATAAGAAAAAATTGGTATTGATTTTAGTAATATTATTTAATGTAGCATTTTTATTTGCTTTTAAATATTTAAAATTTTTTACGTTAAATACTAATTTTTTACTAAATTGTATGAATGTAGGTTGGAGATTAAAACTATTAAAATTTGCAGCTCCAATCGGTATTTCTTTTTATACTTTACAGGCTTTATCATATATTATAGATGTATATAATGAAAAAGTAGATGCAGATAGAAATATTCTTAGAGTATCTTTGTTCTTGTCCTTTTTTCCGCAAATTATGGAGGGACCAATTGCTAGATATAGTCAAACTGCTAAAGACTTGTATGAGAGAATTAGTGTAAACTATCATAATCTTTGCTTTGGATATCAGAGAATATTATTTGGTTTTTTTAAAAAATTCATTATTGCTGACAGATTAAATGTAGTGGTAGGAAAAGTATTTGGATGTTATGAGTCTTATAGTGGAATATCTATTGCTTGTGGTATTATAGCTTATACAATCATGCTTTATATGGAGTTTTCTGGAACAATGGATGTTGTAATTGGTAGTGGTGAAATATTTAATGTAAAAATCCCAGAAAATTTTCGACAACCATTTTTTGCCAAAAATATATCTGAATTTTGGTCTAGATGGCATATTAGTTTAGGTGCTTGGTTTAAGGATTATATATTTTATCCAGTATCTTTATCAAAGCCAATGAAAAAAATTACTCTTAAAGCAAGAAAAGTATTAGGTAATCATTTAGGTGCTCTTATTAGTGGTGCAGTGGCTTTATTTGTTGTATGGTTTCTTAATGGTTTATGGCATGGCGCTGGATGGACGTTTTTATTCTATGGAATGTATCAATTTTTATTGATATTGAGTGGAAATATTGCGGAACCTTTTATCAAATCGTTTTGTGCTAAATTAAAAATTAATAGACAAAATATTTTTTATAGAATTTTTCAATCTATAAAAATGACAGGATTTGTGCTTATTGGAGAGTTGTTCTTTAGAGCACCTACAGTAAGTGCGGGCTTTGGTATGTTAAAAAGAATGTTTACTAATTTTAAAATTTCAGCTTTAACTAATGGGGAAGTTTTTAGTTTAGGAATTGATAAAAGAGACTGTTTGATTATCTTTTTAGCACTTATTGTTGTTTTTATAATAGGAATATTACGAGAGAGAAATATTAATGTTAGGGAAAGTATTAGTAAAAAGAATATTTTTGTTAGATGGTCAATTTACTATGCATTAATTTTGGCAATCATTATATTTGGAGCATATGGAACTGGATATATTCCAGTAGATCCAATTTATGCTGATTTTTAGGAGATAGATTTATGAAAAATTTTTTTAAAGCTACAATATTTTTAATAATTTTATTTTTAATTGTTGAAGGTTTTTCATTCTTATTTCTACCTGGAAATAATGCCAAAAAGTATGGAATTAACAAGATTGCTACTTATGATATACTAGAGGAAGCTGAGAATTCAATAGATGTAGTGGCATTAGGGGATAGTTTAGTTTATAGTTCATTATCTCCAATGGAGATTTGGAATAACTTTGGATATACTGTCTTTGATTGCGCATCAGCAGCACAAATCATCTCTGATACTTATAAACTTCTGGAAGTTTCTATTGAGAGTCAGCATCCTAAAATCGTTCTTATGGAAGCTAATGTTTTATTTAGAGATCCTGCTAAAAAGAAACCAAAGAGTAAAATAGATCAATTAGGTGAAACTGTAAAATCCTATCTTCCTATTATTAAATATCATGATAATTGGAAGAAGTATATTTCCTTTGGCCCTAAAAGTAATTGGACAAATATATATAAAGGTTATAAATTTATAACAAAAGTAAAGAGTTCCAAAAATAAACAGTATATGAGTAATTCAAAGGATGCCAGAGAAATTCCTAAGGTTAATTTAGAAGATTTTGATAAAATTGTTAAATTATGTGAAAAAAATGATATTAAACTTGTTTTGGTATCATTTCCAACACAAACAACATGGAGTACTAAAAAGCATAATGCTATTAATAAATTAGTTGATCAATATGGTTTCGAATTTTTAGATTTAAATTTAGTTGATTTAGGAATTAATTGGGAAACTGATACTAAAGATGCTGGTAATCATTTAAACTATAAAGGCGCAATAAAAGTTTCCAAATATATTGGAAACTACTTAGAGAGTACTGACTTAATAGAAGATCATCGTAATGATAAGAATTATAAACTATGGGAACTTGCCTATAAAAGATACTATAAAAAGCATCGTAAAAATCTATTAGAAGTAGATTGAAACAATTGCTATAGCATATTCTCCATCATGCGAGATGGATAAAGAAAGATTTTTTAAAGGAAAATCTTTTTTTATTTTATTATGTAGTATAATAAAAGGAGCACCATTACTATCATGGGATACTTCAATATCTTTCATAGAATAATTTTGTATTCCTTTTTTTAGTGCTTTTAGAAGGGCTTCTTTTGCGGAAAAAATTCCTGCTATTGTAGCAAGATTATTGTTACATTGTTTTATATAGGAAAGTTCTTGTTCTAAAAAAATTGAATTCATAAAGTTTTCTTTTTCTACTAATGTAGAAAATCTATTAATGTTTATTAAATCGATTCCATTTGAAATCATACTATCACCTGTTATTATTATATCAAAAGCATATAAAAAAAGGAAAGTAAATAAAAAGTAATATTGATAGAATGTAATTGATTTTCTAATATACAAATTATATAATGGATAGGGTGATAGTATGCATTTGTTTTCTTCTTGGGAGACGTGGGTTATTATTTATTTAATTTCTGCAATCGTATTTGCACAAACATTTAGAGTTTCTAATAGGCAGATGAAGAATGTTGGAAAATTAACAGTTTTATTAGAATTATTTACCGCACTATTTGCAATCCTATTTTTACCATTTTTTAAGTTTACATTTCCAACTGATATTAAAATTTATGAAACCTTATTTGTTGTAACAATTATTTATGCTATAACAGATAGACTAAATATAGAGGCTAGATATGGCTTAGAGCCATCAACATTTAGTATGCTTAAGCAATTATCTACTGTATTTATGATATTTTTTGGCCTTTTGTTTTTAAATGAAAAATTTGAATTTATTAAATTAATAGGAGCTTTTTTAATCATACTTGCGAATATTTTATTAGCTTTTGAAAAAAGAAAGTTAAAATTTAATCGATATTTTATTATTAGTTTTCTTTCTAATTTTTTGTTTGCTGTAGCAATGCTTATCAATGTAAATATTTCAGATTATTTTAATTTAGCTTTCTATACTATTTTAACAGTCTTTGTACCAGCACTTTTAATTAGTATTGTTGGTAGATACAAGATTAAAGATTTAAAAGAGGAATTTACTTCTTACAATAAGAAATATTTTTTATTATCAGCTTTTACATGGTGTTTGATGTTAATATCGAGTGTTAAAGCATATCAGCTAGGAAATGTTACAGTAGTGGCCCCATTATTTGCACTTTCTTCTATTTTAAATGCCTTAATGGAGTACTTTGTAAATCAGAATAAGAATAAATTTATTCAAAAATTAGTGGCATCCATTCTTATTATATTAGGGGTTATTTTAGTAAAAATTTAAATATTCATAAATGAAATGTTTTGTGTTACAATATATTTATATAATGAAAGGAAGATAATATGGAAAAGGCAAAAGTTTATTTTATAAAGGATATTACACCAGAGAATATTGTTAAGATTTATGATGTACTTGGTAAGAATTTAACAGGTAATGTTGCTGTAAAGTTGCATTCTGGTGAAAGAGGGAATCAAAACTATATAAAACCAGAAATGGTTAAAAATATAGTAGATCATGTAAATGGTACTGTAGTAGAGTGTAATACTGCTTATGATGGAGCACGTAATACAACAGAAAGACACCAAGAATTAATGAAAGAACATGGTTGGTCAGATTTATTTAGTGTTGATATAATGGATGCTGAAGAAGATATTGTATTAGATATTCCAAATGGAAAAGTAATTCAAAAAAATTATGTGGGAAAGAATATTAATAATTATGATTCAATGTTAGTATTATCACATTTTAAAGGACATCCAATGGGTGGTTATGGTGGAGCTTTAAAACAATTATCAATTGGTGTTGCATCAGGACATGGAAAAAGTTATATTCATTGTGTAGGAAAAGAAGATGGAACTTTTGAAGATATGTTTAAAGTAGATCAAATGAAATTCTTAGAAGCAATGGCAGATGCTGCATCTTCAGTAGTAGAAAGATTTAAAGATAATTTAGTTTATATTAATGTTATGTGCAATATGTCAGTAGATTGTGATTGTTGCAATGTAGCAGAAGATCCTTGTATGAAAGATATTGGTATTTTAGCATCCCTAGATCCTATCGCAATTGATCAAGCATGTATTGATTTAGTAGAGAAATCTGATGATCCAGGAAAATCACATTTTATGGAAAGAGTAAATTCCAAACATGGTATTCATACAATTGAAGCAGCTTCAGAACTAGGCTTTGGTACTAGAGAATATGAAATTATAGAGATCCAATAAAATTATATCAATTGTTCAAAAATAAAGGAGTATTAAAATGAAAAAACTAAGTAAATATGTTTTGCTAATAATTATGATAACTTTTGGAATAACAGGATGCTATGTTGAAAGTACTTTAACAGGCTGTACTATCAAAAATGATTTTGATGGTGCGGATGCAGCAGGGGTAAAATATTTAAAGAAAAAGTATAAAACTAAATGTGAGTATTTATATCCAGATAGTGGTAATGGCGTATTTTCCAAGAGACATAATTTTTATGTAAAATGTGATATTCCTAATGGTGAAGAAATATATGTAGAGACTTATTTAACAGATAAAAATGGAAAATTTAAATTTGCAGATAATTATACTGTTCATAAATATAAAGATGAAACAATAAAATTATTATCTAGCTATTTAGATAATATTGGAATCAATTATAATATTTATTATTTTCCAAATATAAGAGGAAATAGTAGTAATTTAGACTTTTTGCAAAATGTTTCTTCTTTTGAAGAATTCGCATATAATTCAACAATTAATTATATTGTTACAATAAAAGCAAGTGACTATCCTGGAAGAGAAGTAATAGAACAAAAACTGACAAGTCATGTAAAAAGCTTAAAAGAAAAAGTTCCTAATTTATATTTATACTTTTTAGTTATTCCAGATGATAGATATGACTATTATAATAGTGATTATTTTAAAGAAGGAAGTTTTATTAAAATTGATGAGTTTATAGATGCAATACCAATTTCATTTAGTGAAAGTTTAAATTGCTATACCATTAGATTTAATTGTAGAAATTGCGAGTTGGGAGAAACAGAGGACACTTGTCTAAATTTAGATTAAGATAACATCTTAATCTTTTTTTGTCTAAAAATAGAAATTCTTCAAATTGACAGTTTTCTATAAATTAGATATAATACTCGGACAAATGTGGGGTTGATTTTATGAAAAAGTTAGAAAGTATAAAGGGAAAAGTATCAGATGAATTCTATGAAGATATTGTGGATTTGTTAGATATCTATACACATATAAAATTTGACTATTTAAGAATAAAACAAAGCTCATGGGAGGATTTATTTGTTTCAAAGGCTGAAATAGTAGCAGGAAAAAATATCAATCCTCGTTTATTTTCAGGCGAATTATGCAGATTAGTTAATTTAACAGTAGAACAATATATTCGTGCAGGATTAAAAAATGGAGAAATAAGGGTATGCCAAAATTTATTAGTAAAAATAAGGTCACAATTTAAAACAGAATTAGTTTTAAGAAATTTTGTGTATGAATTTGAACAATTAGGTATTTCTTTTATGGATGAAGTATATGATTTGCTGAAGGAAAAATCAGAAATGTTTAGAAGTTTATTGGAACAATTCAAATTACAAAATGCATCAAAAGGGGAATTTATTGACTTTTTAAATCAAAAATATAAAATGGGAATAAAAATTGTTGAGGGGGAAGAAGAAAAGAAATCTCCAGAACAGAAGGTTTTATCTGGTGCTCCAAAAAAGAAAATTGCTAGAGTTAAACAGCCAATTAATGTAGGAAAAGCTTCAGAGTCGAAAGCTATGAGTAGTGATAGTGAGGAAAAAAAGTCTACTGACATACCAACTTTGCCAATTGTTAAGAAAAAGGAAATTTTTAAAAATAATATAGAGTCTCGTAGTGTCGGTAAGGAATCAGAAAATATAGCTACAAATGACAGTGAAGTACAAACTTTAAAAGAGGATATACTCACTAATAATAGTGGAAAGAAAAAACCAGAAGAAAGAGAAATTATCAGTGATAATCAAATGAAAAGTCCCAAAGATAATAAATTAGCTGGTAAAACAATAAAAAATAATTCTAAAGATGAAATGTTAGCTAGTATTATAAGAAATCAAAATTCTAAAGAGAGTATTTTGGGGAGCAATATTGAAAAACAGAATCCTGAATATATGATTTTAATGGATGATGAAGATAACTATTCGAAAAGAGATATTGCCAATATTGATAATGAGTTAATGGAAAGATATTCTCATTTCACTTTTTCAGAAATAAGAAATCTATATGGAGATAATTTTGAAAACTTAGATAGGCAGGATGTACAATTATTAGAAAGATTTTTCTCTGTTATTTCTGGTGACTATTGTTTTTCTCCTTATGAAGCAGAGAAAGAAATGAACTTATTATTGTATGGTTACAAAAGAAAAAATATAGAAGTAGACCCTTCTATATTAAGACAGTGTTATTTAGAAAATAAAGATAAATTTAAACCAGAAGAAGCTTTATACTTAGAATGTTTTGTGTTTCAACTTCAAGAACAATCTGTATTTTCAAGTAAATTTCCAGAAGGAACAAATATCGTTAAATCACAATTAATTAGTGAATTAGAAATGATGTATTATGGTATTGAAGATATATTTGATGCTAGTTTAACGAAAGAACAATATATAAGTGTTTTAGAAAAGTATCCAACAGAAATAGAGGATACAATAAAAGATATGTTAGATGATTATTATGGAGTTCATCAAGAAGCTTTATCAATACAAGCTATTAGTGAAAAATATGATATGAGCTACGATGAAGCAAAAGATTTAATAAGAAAATCAAGAAAACTTTGCTTGTCTTTATATAGTAATTTAAGTAATAGTCAAAAAGCAGATTCCTCTATTTATATGCCTTATGTATTAGATAGGCGATATTCGTTAAATGAAGATGTAAGATCTGCATTAGAACAATATTTTGCGGGAGTTAGCTATGAAGAAATGGATTCTAAAAGAGGTAAAAAAGGGTCATCAAGTCTTGTTTCAGTAGGGCTTCAAAAAATAGATGCTTATCGATTTGGTGTTGAAAAGTTAAAAGTTTCATCATCTGATTCGGATGTAGAATTGGTTGATGAAGATATTTTTTTAGAAATAGAAAGACATCCTAGTGAAAGTGTTATTTCAGAAGATGAAAAGACTTTTCTTAGTTTTTATTTAGGATTAAAAAATAAATATAATCCAGATCAGGAAAAATTATCTGGTGCAAAATTGCAAGAAAGATTAAATTTCAAAAGAAATGTACCAGCTAGATATAGGGATGTCTTAGATAAGATTAAACAAAGAAAGTTAGGAATTTTAGAACCAGAATTTATCATTATACCAAGAGATAAATTATCAGAAATTTTAGTGGACCCACATTTGCCAATTACTGCAGAGGATAGAATAATTATAGGTTCTTTATTAGAGATTAATGGATATTCTCTTAAATCTTTATCAGCATTAGCAGATGAATTAGGAGTTACTATTGCATCTATCCGAAGAAAATATCAAATCGCTATTATTAATATCAGTAAATATTTAGTAGGAGAAAAAGAAGGAATCATTGACTATAATGTAGATATAGTTCCTAATTTAAGATACTTTACTTCTAAAGAAAGAATATTGATAGATGAATATTTTATTCATCATTTAACAAATAAAGAAATATCTAAAAAATATAATTTACCAATAGGAAAAGTAACCCGTTTAATGTATCGAATAAAAACATTTTTAAATGAATGTATTCATAATCCAGAAGGAATTAAATTCGATTATGAATATTATCAAAGTGTTGTAGATTCCCCTAAATTCCCATTTAGAGGAGATATAGAGCAAGCTAAAAAAATTTTTGCTTTATATGTTGGAGAAGAAAATTTTGGTAGAATGGATATTCAAGAAATTAAAAGTACTTTAAATTTAGATATGCAACCAATAACAATATCTAGAGTAATAGATAGTTTAGTTTTAAGTACATTTAAATATCGTGATGGTATAGAAAAAGAAAACAGTTTTACTGTAGCTGATGTTTGTGATTATTATCAATCTAAGAGAAATTGTTTAACAGAACAAGAATTACAATTAATAGATAGATTTCTTAATAAGGGTTTTGGTATAGATATGAGAATGAATGAAGATTTAACCTATCTACTATTGAAAGAAAAGCATCCAGGACATTTTAAGGTTGATGCTCCAAAGTCAATATCTTTACGATTATTGAGAAAGTATTATAGTCAGCTATCTAAAAAAATAAGAGATTTATTAATGGCTTATACTGGTGTAAGAGAAAGAGATTTAATGTCTGATGATGAAAAATATCAGGTTTTCTTATCACTTTCTGCTTTGGATTTAATATTAAAAGAAGGTTCCAATCAGAAGTAGTCTACAGATTAAATTTAATAAAGAAATAAGTGTTTAAGCTTATTTCTTTTTGTAATTATTTTTTCTTTATGATATAATGTTTGAGTTTGTGTGTTTTAAAGGGGATGTTTAGATGAAAACTAAGATTAATATAAAGTCAGAATCGTTCTGTTTAGATGCGAATAGTCAAAAAACGATAAACACTATTAGCAGAGATAATCGTAGAGTTGTGATTAATCGAGTAGCTTGTTTTTCTCTATTTTTTTCTTTAATAGGTAATTCATTATCAACAATACCTTCTAGACATTTAGAAGAAAATAATCCTGTTCCAATTAGTACTAGCAATATTGTAGTTGAGACCTCAGAACCAAATATAATTATAGAAGAAAAAAAAGATCTTACTTATGATATTTATAAATTTATAGATAAAGAGGGTTTATCATTTGATGGTTTTATAAAATTATTAGACAGTATGACTTTAGATAGTGGTCCATTCGGAAAATTATATTCTGATAGGGAAAGTGCAATTGAAGCTTTACTGAATGAAGATAAAAGTTCTGAAGTTAAATTTTTGATTATTATGGCAAGAGATGGAAATACTTATGATGAATTAGATTATATGTGTGCAGGTATTACAGGAGAAGCAACAGGCGATGGAAATTGTTATGATGATGCCTATGCAGTAGCATCTACTTTAATTAATAGAAGTCATAGTGCTTGGTATGTAAATAATTATGGTCAGAATTTTTATACTCTTTTTAAAGCTCCAGGACAATATGAAATAGAGATAAGTGGTAATTATTTAAAATATTTAGGAGCAATTGAATTACCAGGATATCAAGCAGCTATTGATGCATTATATACAAGAGAGTCTATTCATAAGTGGATACAGTTTAGAGCACATTGGGTAGAGTTAAATTGTACTTATGAAGTATTTGTTACAGGTGGTAATAAATTTCTTGATAAAATGAAAGAATCTGATTATGTTCCTTATCCAGATGAAACAGTAGAATTATCTGATGTTAAAAAATTTTTACTTAGTAGCATAAATTGTTAATATGAAAAATAAAAGACATGTAATTGTCTTTTTATTTATGATATAATATTTTTGGTGATAGTATGGATCAAGAACGTATTGGAAAATTTATAAAAGAAATACGAACAAAAGAAAAACTTAGCCAACAGAAGTTTGCAGAAAAGTATGGAGTTACTTATCAAGCAGTAAGTAAATGGGAGAATGGAAAAAATATTCCAGATATTTCTATTTTAAGAGAAATGTGCAAAGAGTATCATATGAATTTAGATGATTTTTTAGAGACAAAGGAGTCTATAAAGAAAAGGAATTGGAAAAAATTGATTTTACCATTTAGTGTTATAGTAGTCCTAATAGTCATTATTATTGTATTAATAACTACTTCTAAAAATAAAAATGAATTTGAGTTTAAAACGTTATCTACTACTTGTGATGATTTTAATTTATATGGTAGTTTGGCATACAATGATTTAAAATCGTCTATTTATATTTCTAATATTACTTATTGTGGTGGCGATGATACTGATAAATATAAAAAGATAGAGTGTACTCTATACGAAATAGAAAATAATAAAAAAATAGAGATCAGTAAATATCATTATGAAAAAGATTATAGTGTAACATTAGAAGAATTCTTAAAAGATGTTGACTTTAATATTGATAACTATGAAAAAAATTGTAAAGTATATACAGAAAATAGTCTTTATTTAGAAATAGAAGCAACAAATGAATCAGATAAAATTATTACCTATAAAATACCATTAGCGTTAAAAGAAAATTGTAAAAATTAATCTCAACTTAAAGTTGAGATTTTTTCAACCTAGAAGTTATTGCAACAGAAAAAAATTTATTTTAAAATAATAATGGAAGGAGAGATTTTATGAAAAAGTTTTTAACGATTTTAATGATAACAGTTATGTTATTTGGAACAGTAGGATGTTCTATTGGAAAAGAAAAGAAAAATAAAGTAGAGGAGACTAGCGATGCTCAAAAATTTGCTAGTGAATATAAAGAAGTAGGAGAAGATAATGTATTTGTCTATAGAGAAGTAGATGACATTATTAAAATTATGGAGCACGGAACTGGTATTGTATATTTAGGCTATCCTGAATGTCCTTGGTGCCAAGCTTATGTGAAATATTTAAATGAGGTAGCAAATGATATGGGCGTAGAAAAAATCTATTACTGTAATACAAAAAAAGTAAAGGAAGAAAGTATGGATAAATATCAAAAATTAGTTTCTCTATTAAGTGGCAACTTACAATATAATGAAGAAGGAAATGAATGGATTTATGTGCCAAATGTATCCTTCCATGTAAATGGAGAAGTAATTGGTAATGATAATGAATCTTCTAAAGATACTCATGGTTTAACAGATCCAAAAGAATATTGGACAGATGAAGAAGTAAAAGATTTAAAAACTAGATTAAGAGGATATATAGAAGAAGTAGATGCATCTTTAAATGCTTGTTCTGATTGTAATAAATAAGAGTAAATCAGTTTTCGATTTATTCTTTTTTTGTTATAATGTTATTAAGGAAAACATAGGAGGTATTATGAACGAAATAAAGTGTCCTAAATGTGGTACTATGTTTCAGATTAGTGAAACAGATTATGAATCTATTGTAAAACAGATTCGTGATAAAGAATTTGAAAAAGAAATATCGGCACTAGAAGCTAGACATAAGAAAGAAGAAGAAAATGCAGTCAAACTAGCCGAAGCATCATTAGAGAAAAAATTAAAAGATGAATTGAATCAAAAGGAACTAGAAATTAAAGAGTTAAAAAATGAAATAGATAGGAAAGAAGAACAAACTCAAAATAAATTAGAAAAAGAATATAAAGATGAAATTCATAAAAAAGCTTTAGAAATAACAGAACTAAAAAATGAGATTAAAATGAAAGAAACGGAAAAGGAATTAGCAATCAAAAATACAATCTCAGAGAAAGATAAAGAAATAACTAATTTAAGTAATGAATTGAAATTAAATAAAAGTGAATATTTACTAAAAGAAAAGTCTTTAAAAGATAATTATGAAGAAAAAATAAAAGATAAAGATGAACAAATAGCATACTATAAAGACTTTAAAGCAAGACAATCAACTAAAATGATTGGAGAGTCTTTAGAACAACACTGTAGTAATGAATTTAATAGTTTAAGACCATTATTTAAAAATGCATATTTTGAAAAAGATAATGATGTTAAAACAGGGTCTAAAGGAGACTTCATCTTTAGAGATTATGATGATGATGGAACAGAAATAGTTTCTATTATGTTTGAAATGAAAAATGAAGCAGATGAAACATCAACTAAACATAAAAATGAAGATTTCTTAAAAGAATTAGATAAGGATAGAAAAGAGAAAAACTGTGAATATGCAGTACTTAGTTACTTTACTAGAAATAGATAATGAATATTATAATAATGGTATTGTAGATATGTCCCATAAATATGAAAAAATGTATATCATAAGACCACAATTTTTTATTCCTTTATTACTTTAATACGTGGTATGGCTATCCATACTTTAGAATACAAAAAAGAATTGCAGATGGTTAGAAATCAAAATATTGATATTTCACATTTTGAAGAAAATATGAATGCTTTTAAAGAAGGTTTTGGAAGAAATTATCGACTTGCTAGTGAGAAATTTAAAAAAGCAATTGATGAAATAGATAAAACAATTGATCATTTACAAAAAACAAAAGATGCTCTATTATCTAGTGAAAATAATTTAAGATTAGCTAATAATAAAGCAGAAGAGCTAACAATCAAGAAACTTACAAGTAATAGTGAGACAATGGCTAAAATGTTTGAGGAGTTAAAAGAAGGTGTGCAAGAATCATGAGTAGGTTTATTTCTAAAAATAATTTAGATGAATTTGAATTTCATGATGCTTATATAACGAATATTTGTATAAAAGATAAATCCCTTTATTGGAAAGTTGGAGATTTAAATGTTACTACCTCTAATTCTCGAAATCATAATGATACAGATATGTGCATTGACGAAGCAGAAATTATATTTGAAGATTATGAGATAAAGACGATGACTCTATTAGGGCACTCCTCTTATGAACCAGGTGCTACAGAACCATCAGAAGTGGTTGAAAATCGTTTGTATACAACGAAAGAAATTGACGCAGAAATGAAGCAAAGCATTGGAGATTGTTATTTTTACTTTAATTATTTAATTTATCATAAACAAATTGGAAAAGGTGAAGCACAGTTTCTTTACTCTGACAATTATGGAAAATGTTTAGAAATAGTAATGCAATTTTCAAATGTTACCATAAAATGGGATGATTATGTTGGTAAAGCATGGTATGTTGATTTTCATAAAAATAATTAAAAAATGTACTTATTTAAGATAGGAGAAGGAATATGAAAAATAAAAAAATAACAAGAAAAATAACACAAGGAATGTATGTTTTAACAACAGATGGTGGAGGATGTATAGTAGATGCAGTATCACAAATAAGTGCTGGAGATAATCCTCTAATTTCTGTTGCTGTAATGAAAAAGAATTATACAAATGAATTAATGAAAAGAAATTCTAAATTTGCACTTTCTATTTTAGGAAAAGATGTTAATCCAGAAATTATAAATACTTTTGGAATGAATTCTATGAGAGATATAAACAAATTTGAGAAGGTTGAAACAGAAGAAATAGAAGGAATAAAGATAATTTCTGATTCTTTAGGTTACATGGTTTGTGAAATAGTGGATTCTATTGATAATGACACTCACACTTTATTTATTGGAAAATTAATAGAGGCAGATTTATTTAAAGATAGTGAGGCTATGAGTTATGGATATTACCAAGAGAATAAAGATGACTTTATAAAAGTAACAACAGAAAGTGGGAAAACAGCATGGATTTGTACTGTTTGTGGATACATTTATTATGGAGAAGAAATACCAGATGGTTTTAAATGTCCAATTTGTGGAGTAGATAAAAGTTTATTTAAAAGGAAAGAGAGTTAGAAGAAAATGAAAAATAAAAAATTAGTAATTATAAGTATTGTAGTAATTGGTATTTTAATTGCTTTAGGAATATTTTTATTGTTAAAAAATAATAATTCAGAGGATATTTTAGTAAGTAAAGAATATTTTGTAAAGTTTAGTGGTGGAGTTGGAGAAGTAACTTATCATGCGTATGTGTATGAAACTGATTCTGAAACTAAAAAGTATAAATATGTTTTAACAACTGCTACAACAAAATCATGGGGAAGTTCAGAGTGGGATGAAAAAACAAATAAAGAAGGATTTGCTAAAAATATGGAAGAAGTAGTGGATATTGCTAAAGAACATGGTTGTGGTTATGTTATTTATCATGATAATAATTATTCTTTAGAAGAATTTTTAAAAGTGTTTAACGAAAAATAAAAAGACTAATTAGTCTTTTTTTGTGTAAACAAAAAATATATAAATATATTTTAATTGACTTAACTTTTAAATGAGGGTATAGTGATAATAGAATATGGAAAATATCCCATATTAATAATAGGAGGAAATTATGAGAGCAAATGAAATCAATAAAGTATCTTGTGTAGGTGCTGGAGTTATTGGATATAGTTGGGCGCTATATTTCTCATTAAAGAGATTAGAAGTAACTGTATATGATATAACAGAAGAAGCATTAGATCTTGCACGCAATAGGGTACATGAAAGTTTAAAATCACTAATTCAAAATAATGTTGTTAGTGAATCAGAGAGTGTAGAAATTGAATCTAGAATTAAATATACAATTTCTATGGAAGAAGCTGTAAAAGACGCTAAATTAATAGTAGAATCAGGACCAGAAAATTATGATATAAAAAGAAGTATGGTTGCTTCTATGGAAATGTATACAAGTAGTGAAACCATTATTGTAAGTTCTACTTCAGGATTATTAATTACAGAAATTGCAAGGGATGCTAAAAATCCAGAACGTTTTATAGGAGCACATCCTTATAATCCACCACATTTAATTCCACTTGTAGAAATTACTAAAGGAGAAAAAACAACAGATGAAGTAGTAGCAACTGCAAAAGAGTTCTATCAATTAATTGGAAAAGAACCAATTGTACTTCAAAAAGAAGCATTAGGATTTATCTGTAATCGTATTCAAATGGCACTTTATAGAGAAGTGTGTGATTTAGTAATGCGTGGAGTATGTTCTATTGAAGATGCTGATAAAGCAGTTACTTATGGTCCAGGACTTCGCTGGGGAATTATGGGACCATCTTTAGTATTTCAATTAGCTGGAGGACAATATGGAATAGCAGGAGCATTAAAACATATGGGACCATCTGCTAATATGTGGTTAGAAGATATGGCAGATTTTAAACATATCCCAGATGAATTTGCGGCTATTGCTCAAGCAGGTGTTAATGAGGAATTAGCATCACGTTCAAAAGAAATAGGAAATGATGATGCTTCACTAGCAGAATATAGAGATAAGATGTTAATTGAAATGTTAAAATTACATGGAAAAATGTAAGATAAAAAGTAATTGAAGAATTATTTTCTAATGAGTAACTTAAAAGGTGTAAATCTAGTTTATGCCTTTTTTTATCTGTAGAAAAAGAAGAGTTATATTGAAAATCTATTTTTTTCTTTTACAATGTTGACTAAAAATTACTTGTTAGCTATAATTATTTATAGATATGATTAAAAGTAGTAGGAGAGATATTATGGCAGTTGATGTTGTTATTAGAAAAAAAGGTATCTTTAAGAAAAATTTAAAAATAGAGGATATCATATTTGAGAATATGGGATATGGAATCATGGATGATAATTTCAGATTGTCAGAAGGAGAAACTGGTGAAGTAACTGTTCTTTATAATAAAAATATTATTGGAAGAGGTTTAGAAGTAGTTTTACAAAAGGATTGTGTAGAATTAAGATTACCACTTCCAGCAAGTGAAGAGGATATTAAATTTTTTTATCAATATATTGAAAAAATATGTAAGATACTTAAAACAGATCAATTTGAGAGAAATGAAGAGGTTTCCTTTCTTGATAGAGTTAATGACTATATAAAATGGGATATTTCTGCCAGTATTGGTGCATTAAATCATATGGAACAAGCAATTGAAAAAGGTGAATATGAAAATATGTATGTCTTTGGTGCCATTAACCCTATCAGTATTGGAAAAAGAGAATTAGAAATAATAGATGAAGATTTAAATAAATTTGGTCAACTTCTACATGAACTACAAAGTATGGATGCTTATTATGCTGGAGCGCAAGTTTATCAAAGAGATAATGGAACTATTTTTGGAATGTATGCTGTAACTGAAGATTTAAAAACGATATTTCCATTTAAACCATCTCTTATTATGAATAATGAGATTACGATTAATGAGTGGTTTGTTACCTTTGGTTATGACGATGAAGTACAAGGTTCTATTAGCTTTGATAATCTTATTAGCAATGTAGAAAAAGAGAATATATACGATTCAGAACACTTCATTTTTTCTTTAGGAAAAGAGAAAATGAAAGAGCTTATTGATAAATATGGTACAAAAGTTTAAAGAATGTATACAAAATAGATAAAGTGTTGGTTAATCAACACTTTTCTTTTTTGTTAGTTGAAAGAAATATTATTAATCGTTAAAATGAATATAGAAAGTTTAACTAGGAGGTGAATGAATGTTAAAGAAGATAAGTAATTATATTTATTTTTCTATATTTATTTCTATTATGTTTATGATATTTAGTATTGTTTGTATTGTAAAACCAGATATGTCATTTACTATTTTATCTTGGATATTAATCGGAATATTTATTGTTAATGGAGTAGTATCATTAATACTTGATTATAAACAAAGTTCTATTTTTATTAATCATTTTTTACATGGAACTATTTCTTTAGTAATTGGAATAATATTATTGATCCATCCAGATGCTTTAAAAATATTATTACCATTTGTAGTTGGAATTTGGTTTATGATAAGTGGTCTTTTTAATTTTAAATTTTCTACTTATTTAAAAAAAGAATCTCCTGGTTTTATGATTCTTAGTATGATAACTGCAATGATATCTATTATTTGTGGTATTGTATTAATAGCAAGACCGTTAGAAACTGTTACTATAGTAACAGTGACTTTAGGTATTACTTGCTTAATCTATTCTGTATCCAATACAATTGATATGATTGTTATAAAAAAGTATATGGATAAAATTACGAAAAATATAAAATCTTATGTTACTCAATTTATAGATTTATAAAAAGAAAGGGTGAAAATTATGAGTAAAAAAAGTGATTTAGGAAAATTAGTGTTAGGCGCTGCTATAGGAGTTGGAGCAGGTGTTTTACTAGCACCTAGAAGTGGTAATGAAACAAGAGAATTGTTAAAAAACAAAATGAAGGAATTAGTAGATAAAGTAAAACATTTAGATTCTAAAGAAATTAAAGATGAGTTTGATAAAAAAATAAAGGAACTAGAAAAAGAGTTAAAAGAATTAGATAAAGAGAAAGTAATCAGTATTGCAAAAGAAAAAGCTTCTCTTATAAAAGAGAAGGCTGATAAGTTAGTAGAACTTGCAGTAGAAAAGGGAGATGCTGCTATAGAAAAAACTGCTAAAGAAGTTAGATTAAAAGCAATTGATGTTACCAAAAATGTTTTAGCAAAGTTAGAAGAAAGTAAATGATATTGCAAAGAATAATAATCTATATTATAATGAATATATGAGGAGTAACTCATAAAAAAAGGACATATTTGATTTTGCAAGAATCAAATGTTCAAAAATGTTTTACACTTGAACTTGTTCAAGTGTTTCCTTTATTTAAATAGAATTCCTATTAAAATAAAAAACAGTAGAATGATTATGATTCTAAGAAAATTTTTCTCAGTCATAAAATCACCACCTTCCATAAACCAAGAATCCCCTGATTATGGTTGAAACACTTGATAATCAAACATGTCATGTGTATTAAATCATAGTAAGAAAAAATATGGAAATATTAAAAATTTAGAAGTTGATTATTTATATTTTTCTAAATAAAAAAATAATCAATAAAAATTTAAATTTGGTGAAAAATATTGATTGAAAAGGTAATATTAGATAGTAGGAGAAAAATGACAAATTTATAAAAATTTGTTTTTTTTTATCTATAATTAAACTTTTTCGTTTTTCTTAACGACTATATAGGTGAGGTGAACAAAATGATTAATCAAGAAACCTTAAAAAGATTTAACACATTATATGATGAAACTTATAATGATGTTTTAAAGTATATTGTTTGTAAATGTTCCAATATAGATGATACTTTAGATATTATACAAAATGTCTATATAGAAGTTTATAAAAAAATTTCTAAAGGAGAAGAAATTACAAAGTCTTACCTTTTAGGAATAACAAAAAACAAAATAAGAGATTACTATAGATTTCGATATAAGCAGAAAGTTATTTCATTTTTTTCTGAAAAAGAAGATATCGATTATATAAATGCTATTCCAAGTGATATTGATATTGAAAAGAGTGTGATAACTAAGTATGATACAGAAAGAGTTTGGAACTATTTAAGAAAAAAGAAAGTAATTATTTCCAAAATATTTTATCTGTATTTTAAATTAGAACTTACTATCAAGGAAATAGCTAACGAATTAGAAATATCAGAATCTAATGTGAAATATTATCTATATAAAACATTGAAAGAACTAAATACTTATTTGGAAAGTGAGGATGATTAAATGTCTAAGAAAAACTTAAAAGACATCTTCGATGAAAAATGGAATAAACAAGAAATTCACGAATCCATTATAACGAAATTAGAAGGAAAGAGGGAAAATAAAATGAATAAAATTTTAAAATTGGCGTTACCTGTTTTTGTAGTAGCAATGGTTTGTACTACTATGATATGGAATAATCATGATACAAAAATATTGAAACCAGTTACTCCAACTCAAAAGGAGGAAGAAAATAATATTGTAATTAATAACATAAAAAAAGAGGATGTGGGATTAAAAATAGATGCTAAAAGATTAGATGCTCAATCAAATTATTATAATATTCCCCGTTTTGAAATGTTTGAGGAGTTAGAAGTACCAAAAGATATGAATGAGTTTGGTGCATTAAAACTTTATGGAAGAGAAGATAAAAATGGAGAATATGATAAATTAATACAGTATGAATATCATTACTTTAATGAAGATAGTAGTAGAAGTATTAAAGTAGCCTTTTCTGATACTAATAAACCAATTAGAGATTATCATTTTTCTGATAGCGGGAAAAATTCTACTATTCATAATGTAACTTTAAAGTTATATCAATATGAAGATTCTTACATGACAGAATTTAGTTACAATGGATACAATTTTGATATTGAAACATCAGGTATTACAGAAGAAGAATTTATTGCATTTTTAAAGTCTTTAATAAAATAAGAAAACGAAGCAAATCTATTTAGGATTTGCTTTTTAAGTGATATAATATTTTCTATAAGAAAGAGTAATATAAAATATTGAAGGAGGAATATTATGTGCACAGCAGCCACTTATAAAACAAAAGATTTTTATTTTGGGAGAACGTTAGATTATGAATTTTCTTATGGAGAGGAGGTTACAATAACACCACGAAATTATCCACTACATTTTAGGGAGGAAGGAATTAGAAATCCGCATTATGCTATTATAGGAATGGCTCATGTAATTGATGCTTATCCGTTATATTATGATGCGATTAATGAAAAAGGATTAGGTATGGCAGGATTAAACTTTGTAGGAAATGCTTGTTATCATGAAAGTGTAGACGGAAAAGATAATATTGCTCAATTTGAATTTATTCCTTGGATACTTTCGCAATGTCAAAATGTATCAGAAGCAAGAACTTTAATTGAAAGAATAAATTTACTAAATACACCATTTAATAGTAATTTACCAGTAGCGGAATTACATTGGATTATTTCTGATAAAGAAGAATCAATTACTGTAGAATCAGTTTCTGATGGAATAAAAATATATGATAACCCAGTAGGCGTTTTAACAAATAATCCACCATTTGATATGCAGATGTTTGCCCTTAATAATTATATGAATTTATCTCCTAAGTCAGCTGAGAATAGATTTTCTAAAGTATTAGATTTAAAACAGTATAGTAGGGGAATGGGAGCTTTAGGATTACCCGGGGATTTATCTAGCCAATCTAGATTTGTTAGAGTAGCATTCACAAAGTTAAATTCTATTTCCGAAGATACGGAAGAAAAAAGTGTTAGTCAATTTTTTCATATTCTTAATTCTGTTGACCAACAAAGAGGTTGTTGTGAATTAGAAAGTGGCAAATATGAAATAACAATTTATACATGTTGCTGTAATGCAGATAAAGGAATTTATTACTATACAACTTATGATAATCATCAAATTACTGCAGTTGATATGCATAAAGAAAATTTAGAGAGTGATTCTTTAATATGTTATTCTTTAATAGTAGATGAACAAATAAGAATGCAAAATTAAAAAAGAATTTTTTATGAATTCTTTTTTGTTTTAGGGAATAAATGATAATAAAATTGAAAATATTATTGTAAATAATTAGAATTGCTAGTATAGTGATATTAATGTTAGAAGTGGAAGTGGTTAGTATGGCAACAGCAATTAAAAGGGGAATAGTAGTCGCACTAGGATTATTACTACAAATTTTAATTTCTATGCTTATTTATTTAACGTTAGGAGAACTAATACCTTTAATTCAAGTGTTCTATGGATTTTTAAGTGTTATTATTGTACTAGCAATTATTATGTATAGTAAAAGATTAAGTAGTGATTTATTATGGATAATTTTGATTATGTTATTCCCACTAGTTGGAACGCTTTTATTTGTTATTTTAGGAAAAGATAAACATAAAAGTAAAATTTTAAAAAATATCAATCAAAATATTATAGAAGGTAAAAAATATTTATTACAAGAAGAGTGTATCAAAAAAGAGATAGAGGAAAAAGAACTTGGACAATTAAAATATATTAGTGAATTTGCAGGTTTTCCTGTTTCTAAAAATAATCAAATTAAGTATTATTCTTTAGGGGATGATGTTTATCCAGTTATGCTTGAAGAACTAAAAAAAGCAGAAAAGTTTATTTTTATCGAATATTTTATTATTAGTAAGGGAACAATGTGGAATGGAATTTTAGACATTTTAAAAGAAAAAGCAAAAGAAGGCGTCGATGTACGTGTTATGTATGATGATATGGGCTCTGTTGCACTACTTCCAAAAGAGTATCCTAGTGAATTAGAAAAGTTGGGAATTAAATGTGTTCAATTTAATAAATTATCTCCATTTTCAGGAATTATTATGAATAATAGAGATCATAGAAAGATGACTATTATTGATGGACATACGGTATTTTCAGGTGGAATTAATATTTCGGATGAATATATCAATGTAGATAGTTGGGTAGGATTTTGGAAAGATAACGGAATTATGATAAAAGGAGAAGCCGTTTGGAATTTTACAGTTATGTTTCTAGAAATGTGGAACTCTTTTAGAAATGAAGATAAGGATTTTCATAAATATAAGTATGAATTTAAAGAAAAGATAAAAGAAAATGGATATACAGTTCCTTATGGAGAAAGTCCTTTAGATGATGTAGAAACAGGAGAAGAAATTTATTTAAATATTATCAATCAAGCAAAAAAATATGTTTATATTTTTACTCCTTATTTAATAATCGATACTGATATGATTAACGGTTTAATTTTAGCAGCAAGAAGAGGTGTTGATGTAAGATTAGTTGTTCCAGGAGTACCAGATAAAAAGATTGTATATGATTTAACTACTTCTTATTTTCCAACATTGATAGCAGGCGGTGTTAAAATCTATACTTACACACCAGGATTTGTACATAGTAAAGTTTTTGTATCTGACGATGAAGTTGCAACTGTTGGAACTATTAATTTAGATTATAGAAGTTTATACTTACATTTTGAATGCGGAATTTACATGAAAGATACAGATGCTATTAAAGATGTAAAAGAGGATTTGGTAAAGTCTATAGAAGAATCTCATGAAGTAACAAAAGAAGAAGTAAAATATAAATTTATAAAAGTATTATGGCAAGCAATATTAAGATTATTTGCGCCATTAATGTAATTTTAAAAAGAGAATGCAACTGAAAGTTGATAGTATAAAACTATTTTTACAGATAGAATGAATCTTGAAAGGGAGGAATGTCTAATGAAATTTGGAGACAATTTAAGAAGATTAAGAAAGTCAAAAAAACTATCACAAGAAGATCTTGCAGAAAAAGTGAGAGTTTCAAGACAAAGTGTTAGTAAATGGGAAACAGGTGATGCGTACCCAGAAATGAATAATATTTTAGAATTATGTAAAATTTTCCATTGCCATATTAATGACTTAGTAAATGATAGTATTATTGATCTAGATTCATTAGATGAAGAAATTAAAATGAGTGTAGTAAAATTAAAACAAGAACAGCAAAAGAAGATGAAAGGATTAAGTAAAGCAATTGCTATTATTGCTAAAGTGTGTAGAATTATTATTATTGTGTTTATTCCAGTCGTAGTAGCTACTATGATAATCCTTGGAATTCTTACCAATAGGGTAGTAGTTATAGATGATGAAATAAAAATGAATGTTAATCATAGCATTGTTAAAATAGTAGAAGAAAATAATAAAGTAGCTATTACAATAGATGATAAATTAGTAGCTGAGACATCTAGCCAAAATGAAATTGTAAAAGTAAAAGAAATTTTTCAAAATAATTCTAAATGGATGGTATTTGGTTATATTGAAGTAGGGTTTTTATTTTTGGTTATTAGTTTAATTTTTATTGAGAAAATGTTATATTCTTTAGAAAAATTATTTCATAACATTCATAATGGGGATACGCCATTTACTTTAGAGAATGTAGGATATATTAAAAGAATGGCTTATCTAATGATTATTGTTACGATATTACCAAATGTTGGAGGAGTTATTTTTGAAGTATTATTAAACATGAATTTAGGTGTGGATTTTGAATTGTTCACTTTGGTAGAAATATTATTTTTATTTAGTATTGCTTATATCTTTCAATACGGATATGAGATTCAATTAGACTCTAAAGGAAAAATGTATGGTGAAGAGAATGAATAAAAAGGAATTTATAAATGAACTTTCTAATCAACTTTCTTATTCTAAAGAACAGTGTCTATTAATTAGTGATATATTAGAAGATAACTTTTTCATTAGTAAATCCAATAAAGATAAGATAATAGAATCTTTTGTTGAGACTTTACATATAGAGAAAGAAGCAGCAAAAAAAGTTTATGATATAGTTGCTACTATCATAAAAGAAGAAATAAAATATAAGGCAGTTATAGAATAACTGTCTTTTTTGATATAATAAAAGAAATAATTAGAATACTCAACCACAAGTTCGTGTTAAAATGTTAGAAATCATTATAAAATGAAATCATGAAAGGAGAAAAACTATATGGATCAAATAAAAATAGGAAAATTTATAAGTAATAGAAGGAAGGAAAAAAATATAACACAAAGTGCTTTGGCAGAAATGTTAGGAATAACAGATAGGGCAATTTCTAAATGGGAAAATGGTGTTTGTTTACCTGATGTTGGAACAATGCCAGAACTTTGTAAAATATTGGATATTACTATTAATGATCTATTTAGTGGGGAGATTGTAAATATGAATGAAAGAGAAAAGAGATTAGAAGAAAACTTATTTGAAATGGCTAGTATGAAAGAAGCAAGAGATAAAGAATTACTATCATTAGAAATATTTCTAGGAATACTTGTAACATGTGTTTTCCTTGCTTGCGTCTTTACTGCATCATTTGCTGATTTATCTAATTGGTTAAGAGTAGTTTTAATTGTTATTGGAATTATCCCATTTATTATAGGTATTTGCTTTGCCATAAGAATAGAACAAATAGCTGGTTATTATGAATGTAATCATTGTCATTATAAATATGTTCCTACTTACAAAAGCGTAATGTTTTCTACACATGTTAATAGAACAAGACATATGAAATGTCCTAAGTGTGGGGAAAAAAGTTGGAATAGAAAAGTATTGAAAAAATGATTCAGAAAACTGTAAATTGTTACAGTTTTTTTGTCAAATATATAAAAATATGATATTATAAACAAGCAAAAGAACTGAATTTACTAAAAGAATATTAGTCATTCGTCTATTTGCAAGTACTTAAGTAAAATAATGGAGGGATTCTAATTGAGTAAATTATGTTTTAGTAAATTATTTGAATTATCAAAACAAGCTAAAAAGAATAAAGATTATGAATTAGAGAAAACTTATTTAGAACAAGCACTTTCTATCGCTCCTCAAAATAAAAAACTTATAAATGCATTCATTAGAAATTTAAGAAAAACGGGGAACCATGTAGAATTAAAAAGGTGGTTACAAACTTTATATAAAATGAATCCAAATGGAAAAATACTATTTGAATTGATGAATTTAGAACAAAGTGAAGGTAATTCTAGTAAAGTAGTAGAAATACTTCTTGAAAATGAAAGAATAGATCCTCATAGTAAAAAAATAAAAAAGAGGATTCAAAGAATTAGTGAAAGAGAAAATATTACGATTTCTCCTAATGCACTTTTTATATTAACAGCAGAAGAGGAAGAATTAATTAGAAGTGTTAGAGAGATTATTTATAGTGACGAAGAATTTTCAGAAAAATATAATAAAATAGTAAATCTAGTAGCAGGTTTATCTGAAGAAATAATTGTTTCTCTTATGGCAGAATTATATTTAAGTGATTCTTTTACTACAACAGCACATAATTTAGTAAAAAAATTTAGAAAAGGATTATTGCCAGAAAAAGATGCTAAAAGAATTCGATTAGCAAATAAGTTATTAGAATTGGTATTAAATAAGAGAACAGAAAAATTTAATTGGGATGACTTTTGGAGAAATAATGTGACTATCTTGCCAGCTAAATCAGAATCTCCAAAAGTGTTAGTAAAAAATAATTTAGAAAATAAAAAAAGTTAAATCAACTCTATACGATTTTCTTTTTTAGTAGTATAATAAGAAAGAAATGAAATGTAGGAGGAATGATTTATGGCAAAGCCAGTATTTGAAGTAAGAGAAAACGAAAAGATATTTGCTAGTAAAGTATCTGCCGACTGTTGGAAATCACCTTTACAGACTATTAATAGTCAAGTTTCAGGAAAATTGTATTTCACAGATCAGCGCATTGCTTTTTTAGCATCAGGTTTAATTGGAACCGCAAGTGTTAGTTGGGAGATTGAAATGAAAGATATTCAATCTGTTAAAAAGTGTACAACACCACCATTTTTTCCATTTGGAGTTTTAATTGAAATGAAAGATGGTGCTAAGTATAAACTTGGTATTATGAAGAGAAATAAATATGTTGATTTTATTTCACAAAATATTTCTCAGTAATTTATAAAAAAGAGAATGGTATACTAGAAATAGTATACTTTTTTATTGTATAATAAAGATGGAAATGGAAAGATATAGAGAGAAGGAGAATGATAATAAGAAAGGAAAAATTAAATGAACAAAAACGAAATAATATTATTTGAAAATCAACAAATTAAATTGGAAGTAAATGTAAAGGATGAGACAGTTTGGTTAAATATAGAACAAATGGCTAAATTGTTTCAAAGAGATAAATCAGTTATATCTAGACATATAAAAAATGTATTAGAAGAAGAATGTGATAATTCAACTGTTGCAAATTTTGCAACAGTTCAACAAGAGGGTAATCGTAAAATTCGTAGAAATATTGATTATTATAATCTTGATGTAATCATTAGTGTTGGTTATCGTGTTAAATCAAAAAATGGTATTGCCTTTAGAAAGTGGGCAAATAAAATTTTAAAGGATTATATGATAAAAGGATACGCTGTAAATCAAGAAAGATTAAATTATTTAGAAAAAACGGTAAGACTTATTAGTATTGCTAATCGTATCGATGACAGATTAGAAGGTAATGATGCTAAAGAAGTACTAAAAGTTATTGGGGAATATTCTAAAGCTTTAGATTTATTAGATGACTATGATCATAAAACTTTAAAGAAAATAAATGGAACTGATGATGGTAGAAAAATTGAATATAAAGAATGTATTAAGATTATTGATAAATTAAGATTTAATGAAGAAAGTTCATTATTTGCAATAGAAAGAAATAAAGGATTAGAATCTATTATTGGAAATATTTATCAAAGTTTTAATGGAGAGGATGTTTATAAAAGTATTGAAGAAAAAGGAGCTAATTTCTTATATTTAATAGTTAAAAACCATGTTTTTATAGATGGCAATAAACGTATAGCTGCAACTCTATTTATTTACTTTTTAAATTTTTATGGTATCTTGTATAAAGATGGTAAAGAATTAATTGATAATAATACACTTGCCGCATTAACACTTTTAATAGCAGAATCAAATCCGAAAGAAAAAGATATTCTTGTTGATTTGGTAATGAATTTTTTAAGTAATGATTAGAAAGAAGGTAAAAAATGAAGGTTATTACAGTATGTGGAAGTTTAAAATTTAAAGAAGAAATGATTAATACTGCTTTAAAAATGGAATTATTAGGAAATGTTGTTATTACTCCTATTATGCCAATAAGTGATAATAAAGATGCATTTACAGAAGAAGAATTTAAGATACTTGGTGATATGCATAAAGAAAAGATTAAATTATCAGATTCTATTTTAGTAGTTAATGTAGATAATTATATAGGGACTAGTACTAAAGGTGAAATAGAATATGCTGAAAGTTTAAATAAAGAAGTTTTATATTATACAGATTTAAAGGATCAAGGATTATTATAAGAAAAAGGAATACTTCATTTGTATTCCTTTTTTATTCATGTGCTTTATTATAACATTCTTGAATATGCTTTGGCATATCATTTGGTATTCTATTTTTTACTATTTTTTCAGTACCATCTTTTAATGCCTCATCATAATACCAACATTTAAATTCAATCATAGCAAGCGCTTTTTCTAGCTCTTTCATTTCTCTTTTGATATTCTCTTTTTGTATAAGAAACATTTCTTTTCTTTTTTCAATAGTTTCATCACCAAGAGAACACCAATGCATGAATTCTTTAATTTCTTTAATTTGCAATCCAGACTTTTTAAGACAATCGATTACTCTTAATGCTTCCATTGTTTTTTCATTAAATTTTCTAATACCAGAATTATCTCTTTCTAAATCTAATAATAATCCTTCTTTATCATAAAATCTTAAAGTAGGAATTGGTAATTGAAATATTTCAGATACTTCTCCAATACTATACATAGAACCTCCTAAATTAAAAAAATAAAATTTACCTATTGACCTAAAGTTAGGTTTAGGTATTAGAATTATATTAGCACATAAATTTTAGTTGTGCAAGAGGAGGCATAATATGTTTAGTAGTAGGAGAGGTGGAGTGTTGAATGTTATTGATACTTTAAATCATGAAATGTTTGTAGTAGGCTCTACTTATTGGAATATGGTATATGGACAAAAATCATGAGATGTTTTAAAGGATGAAGAAGGAATGGTTAATATGAAGAATTTAGGAGAGAATATGTCATACTTATTACAAAAGATAGGAGAATAATTCTATGAAAAAAATAGTAATACCAATATTGGCTATTGTAATATTATTAATGATAAGTATTACAATAATTTCAGTATCTAAAAAGAATAATTTAAATATTGATAAAAATAAAGATACATTTAATGATGAAGGAAGTGAAATAACTATGATCAATTTAACAATAGATGATAGAGTTTTAAATATAAAGTTAGAAAATAATTCATCTAGTGTAGCCTTTGTAGAAAAATTAAAAGAAGGCGAGATTGTAATAAATGCTAAAGATTATGGTAATTTTGAGAAGGTTGGAAATTTAGGATTTAACTTGCCAACAAATGATACAGAAATAACAACTGAAGCTGGGGATTTAATATTATATCAAGGTAATCAGATTACGTTATATTATGATACGAATACATGGAATTTCACTAAATTGGGTACAGTACAAAATATATCTAAAGAAGAGTTAAAACAAATTTTAGGAGATGGAGACGTTGTTTTAAAATTCTCTCTTCCACAGAGTATAGCCAAAGCACCTACTATAAAATTAAATAGCGGATATGATATGCCAGTTCTAGGAATTGGTACCTATAGTTTACAAGGAGAAGTTTGTGTAAATTCAATCTA
>JAAGKN010000106.1_pt1 | contig 97340 bp, 74 predicted proteins | sample 6206371 | NCBI WGS metagenome assembly JAAGKN01 (sample SAMN11533720, study PRJNA540317) | gut metagenome | isolation source: fecal pellets from male and female animal of same cohort | host: Peromyscus leucopus | place: USA:CA | collected 2017
AACTACAGATTTACAATAACCACATATCCAACGAGCCATTTTCACCCAAATCCACTCCCATCCGTTCCTTCATGCGTTGCTTGCGTTTCGTGACGGAAGCAGCATCGGCAAAAGCAATACGATAAAAAAGATATTCACTTTTTTTGTAACTTTGCAGCACTTTTAATCAATCAGGCAGAAAGATGAAGAACAAGTTTGATTTTCAGCCCAAGTTAGTATCGACGCTGAAAAATTATTCCAAGGAGAAATTTATGACCGACCTGATGGCCGGGATTATTGTTGGGATTGTGGCTTTGCCACTCGCCATTGCTTTCGGTATCGCCTCAGGTGTAAGCCCGGAAAAAGGGTTGATCACAGCGATTATCGGTGGGTTTATCGTATCGCTATTGGGCGGTAACAACGTGCAGATCGGCGGACCGACAGGTGCGTTTATCGTAATCGTATACGGCATTATCCAGAATTTCGGGATCGAAGGACTGGCTATCGCCACAGTGGTTGCCGGCATTATCCTGGTAATCATGGGGGCGTTGAAGTTAGGGACGGTCATCAAGTTCATCCCCTACCCGATCGTCGTCGGTTTCACCAGCGGTATCGCCCTCACTATCTTTACCACGCAGATGAAGGACCTCTTCGGGCTGACAATGGACAAGGTCCCTGCGGATTTCATTTCCAAATGGATCGCCTATTTCGAACATTTCGACACGATGAATCTCTGGTCGTTGCTTATCGGGCTTGTCAGCATCGTGATTATCACCGTCACCCCTAAATTTTCTAAAAAGATTCCGGGTTCGCTGATTGCCATTATCCTGATGACGGTTGTCGTCTACGTCATGCGCTATCATTTAGGGATCACGGAGATCGAAACGATCGGAGACCGTTTTACGATCAATGCTTCCCTGCCCGGCCCCGAAACAATCAACTTCAATATGGAAACTATCAACCTTTTGCTTCCTTCCGCCTTCACCATCGCGATGTTGGGAGCGATCGAGTCGTTGCTGTCCGCTACGGTGGCCGACGGGGTGACGGGAGACAAGCATAACTCCAATACCGAACTGATCGCACAAGGGGCTGCCAATATCATCGTGCCGATCTTCGGCGGTATTCCCGTTACCGGTGCGATTGCCCGTACCATGACGAATATCAACAACGGCGGACGCACTCCGGTGGCCGGCATCATCCATGCAATCGTATTGTTGCTGATTCTGCTTTTTTTAGGTCCGCTGACCAAACATATCCCGATGGCTTGCCTGGCAGGCGTATTGATTATCGTTTCGTATAACATGAGCGAATGGCGGACGTTCCGTTCTCTCATGAAGAATCCGAAAAGCGACGTGTCGGTATTGCTGGTGACTTTCTTCCTGACGGTTATCTTCGATTTGACGATCGCGATTGAAGTCGGATTGCTTATCGCCATGTTCCTCTTTATGAAACGTGTGGCTGAAACGACCCATGTGTCGGTCGTAAAAGATGAGATCGACCTCTCGGACGAAGGGGAAATCCACCATGACGAAGAAGTCCTTTCCCTTCCCAAAGGCGTGGAAGTATATGAAATCGACGGCCCGTTCTTCTTCGGGGTGGCCAGCAAGTTCGACGACATCATGCACAATATGGGAGACAAACCGAAGATCCGCATCATCCGTATGCGTAAGGTTCCTTTCATGGACTCAACAGGATTACATAACTTAGAGAACCTGTTCCGCCTGTCACAAGCCGAACATATACATATGATCCTTTCAGGGGTGAACGAGCACGTACGCCGTGTACTTGTCAAATCGGGTTTTGACAAAAAGATCGGAACGGAAAATATTTGCAGCAATATAAACGAGGCTGTAGCAAAAGCACGCGAAGCAATAAGATAATCGCAAACCAAAATAAAAAACCAATCAGCTCCCGCCCTCCTTTTTTCGGACGGGAGCTATTTTTTTTCAGATAGGAGACAAAAGGTAATTTCCGTACGACTTACATCACATAAATGCTATATGAAGAAAACGGTCTCCCGATTTATATTTATCCTTCTTCGCCTCAAACACAAATTCTTTTGCAATCGTTTCCGCATCTTCAAAACTAAACCCATTTTCCGGCTGGCTCCAGTACCAGAGCTGTGGCACATTCTTTTTACTATTCGGTGATTCCATTATTTTATATATTTATCTAACTTTATCCATAAGACACAGAATATGAAAAACCCCCCATCCGGATCAGAAATAAATATTACATTTGCCAATCATACATTTAAATCTGTTTGTACCTTTAAACTGGATACCAGGATATTGGTTATATACAAACAGATTTATATCAAATTATAAAATATATGAACAAAAAGGCCCTATTCCCGCTAATCGGTTTATTCCTGTTGGTAACAGGAATAGTCCTGCCCGGATCTGCCCATGCACAAATCAGCGAAGGTGGAACACCCGCTTCCTTCAAGTATCAAAACATACTGAAAAGCGATCTGCCAACCGTCCAGATCCCTATCAATTTCAGCGTAGAAGACATGAAAACGGTCGACAGATGGCAGGTTAGCCAAGGGGCGCCGCTAAAAGTAGGAGTCTTGATCCCGACAGACTTGACAATTGACAACGCTGGTGACTGGAGTACCCTACCTGACGGCAAAAAAGTATGGCGGCTGCAAGTACAGGCAAAAGATGCCATAGCCTTAATGCTCAGTTTCAAAGATTTTTATATTCCTGAAAATGGAAAACTCTTTATTTACAGCTCTGATAAAACACACCTGATCGGTGCTTTTACTCATCATACCAACCCACCGACGAAAGAATACGCCACCGAATTTTTGGCCGGTGACAAAATCATACTCGAATATGAGACAGATATATCGTACAACGAACGTCCCCGCATTGCAATAGATGCTGTAGGGTACGGATATAACCATTTGCATGTTTCACGCACGATGGCCGATATAGGTCCCAATGCCTCCGGATCTTGTATGGTAAATATCAATTGCGAAGAGGGAGAAGCTTGGCAAACAGAAAAAAATGGTGTTTGCCAAATGACATTACCTATTGGAAATTACATCTACATCTGCTCCGGATCTTTGGTAAACAACACTGCCGAAGATTTGAAACCTTACATCCTTTCCGCTTTCCATTGTATTGATTTAGATGTACCCGTCACAGAAGAAAATTTAAACAAATACACTTTCTATTTCCATTTCGAACGCACGGGGTGTGAAAATAACTCCGGTATTGCCTCCTACAAAACAATAATAGGTTGCCAGAAAGTCGCCGGAATCCCACTGGACGGCGGTTCAGATGGCCTGCTCTTATTGCTGAACCAAAATATTCCGGAACATTATAATGTCTATTACAATGGTTGGGACAGAAGCAACACGGCCGCTAAATCAGGTGTAGGCATCCACCACCCATCAGGAGACTATATTAAAATATCGACTTTCAGTAAAACAGCAAAAACCTCGACATGGTACGGTGTAGACAACATCGAAGGTGCACCAAACGCACATTGGAGTACCGTTTTCGAACAAACGACCAACGGTCATTCCGTAACGGAAGGAGGATCTTCCGGCTCTCCACTTTTCAACCAAAACAAACTGATCGTCGGAACATTAAGCGGCGGTTCATCTTCTTGCGAAAAACCGGATGGGATCAATACCTATGGCAAACTTTATTATCACTGGGACCAGTATAGCAAAGCCGATACAGCCCGTATGGATATTTATTTAGATCCCAGCCATACCGGTAAAACACAACTGGCCGGCCGATATGCGACAGCTCCGAAAGCAATGCCAACCGATCTGACATCGGCCTACCAAAACGGAGAAGTTCAATTGAAATGGAAAGCACCTACCTCTGCTAGCGACAAACCAGAACAATATAACGTTTATCGGAACAATACATTGATCGGACGTACCTCTTCTACATCTTATATAGACAAAGAACCGGAAGTTGGTACCCAATCTTACAGCGTTTCCGCATCGTATATAGACGGCAAAGAGTCTGCTGTAGCCACCACATTGATTTATGTCTACGAACTAAAGATACCGACCGATGTAACAACCTCGGCCGATGGAAAGAATATCCTTGTCAAATGGAAAGAACCTATCTACCAGCAAATGATTTACTGGGGAAATGGGACAGCCTACCTTTCGTTAGGTTTCGGACAACCTTTCTATTTCGGACAAAGGTGGAATAAAGAAGATCTGAAGCTTCTGCACGGAAACCTTGTTAAATCTGTTTCCTTCATACCTACCGCAGGTTCATCTTATACGTTGAACATCATACAAGGGAAACGGAAATATGTGCAAAAGTTGACTAATTTGTCTTTTGACAAATTGATTGAAATCACACTTAAAGAACCGTTTGTCATTGATGCTTCCCAAGAACTAATCATTGCTTTCCATGCAGAAGCGAAACTATCCACCGCCTATCCAGCAATCATGGACGAAGGACCAGCAATCAATGGAAAAGGCAATTTGGTTTCATTTGACGGGGAAACATGGGAATATCTGTATGAACCTTCTGAAAATGAAGATGAAAATTATGATTTCAACTTCTTTCTTGCCGCCACCGTCAGTTCAGAAACAAAGGAGATACCGGCTACAAAAGCCACATCCGATGATACAATAGTGTTAAGTAAGTCATCAGCAATACCTATGTTCGCCCGGACATCTGAAGCAGCCTCCTCACTCCGGAGCAGCCAAGCAAGTGCATTTCCGGAAATAACAGGTTATAATATTTATCGCAACGGAAGCAAAATCGGTAACGTGCCCAATAAATCTATCACCCAATATACAGACAAACAAGCACCGATAGGTAATACCCTATATCAGGTTTCCACTCTATACGGAAAAGATGAAAGCAAGAAAGCAAATGCCGACAAAGAAATAAATGTGGACAATGAAAAGATCATCCTTTCGGAAATAACGATCTCTCCTACTGCGTTTACAGATCAGATAGAACTACTAGGAAATGAGAAAGTGGAGTTGTTAGAAATCATCACGTCAAACGGTAAAACGGTCATCCACCAAAGGAATCCCGGAAAGATTGTTTACATTGGCTCTCTTTCCTCCGGCATTTATATCTTCCGCATCCATACAGATGGAAAAGTTAAGACAATAAAAGCACGGAAAATAAATTGAAAATAAAAAATGGAGGGTTGAAAAACAGTATGAATTCCTATATTTTTCAATCCTCCATTTTCCACTTCCTAATTCTTACTTTTTAATCTTCACGCTGATACCATTACTTCAAACCCCTCCTGACGGGCACGGTCAGCAATAGCTTCCAATTCGTCTTTTGTCACCTTTTTTAAGTTCTTTACAGGAGTTTCGCGGTCGATTGTATAGATCATGACCTGTTTAGGTTTGATTTGTTTTAAAGCTTCCAGCCAGCCGGATATTTCGTGCTCGGTTATATTTGTCACGCTTTCTCCGTTCACCTTTCCTTTCAGGAACATGGTTTGGATGATCAAGTTACCATTAAAACGACAAAGTTGTTCCAACAACCGGTCAAAAGTAAAAGCCGGGGAATTGGGAACATTCAACTGCCCGATACGACTGTCCGAAATGGAATCGAGCTTCAATATATTATCTTCAATCTTATTCAATGCCTGGAAAACATCCTCCTTATAAAGCATGGTCGAGTTCGAAAGAACGGCAATCTTAGCCTTCGGGAAAAAACGGTTACGGGTTTCAATCGTATCGTCGATAATACCGGCAAATTCCGGGTGCATGGTAGGTTCTCCATTCCCGGCAAAAGTAATTACATCGGGAGTACCCCCCTCTGCCTGCATGGAAGACAATTTATGTATCAAAGCTTCCTTTACCTCTGCACGGGTTGGCAGTTTACTACGTGTACGATGGTTCTCGTTCAGTCCGCATTCACAATAGATGCAATTAAACGAACAAAGTTTCCCGTCTGTAGGAAGCAGGTTCATACCCAAAGAAACACCTAACCGACGGCTATGTATCGGTCCAAATACTATTTTATCAAAAAGAATTGTAGACATACTGATTTATATTTGAGTGCAAAGCTACAAAAGTTATCAGAATTTCCAGCGCAGCGACGTATATACATCTGCTTTCATATGTCCCTCGATCTCTTCCAGATCGGTACCGATCACATCGCGATCAGCATAATATGTGTATCCGAATTTAGCAGAAAGAGAAAGCTGCTTCACAATATCCCACCGGAAAGAAAGTGCTAACCGGACTCCTTTTCCATAAAAAGAAGGCATATTGAAAGCATACAATATATTTTTCTCATAAGAAAATATCCGGGTCCGATAATTATCCGTATGAAATCCAGCTACATAAAAATTTGTATGAACAGGAATATCAACAGGTTTCCAACCTACGCTCTGGGCAATCATCCATCCTTTGCTCTTTTCGCTCGTTTCTGTATAACAAATACCGTCAGCAGATGTCCGTAGCGAGACGGATGAAGAAATAACATACAAGGCTTGCATACGCAAACGTTGTTGAAAGTAAGGTTCTATATCTTCCTTTTGTTTATATTTATAACGGACGTATACGGACAAGTTCCGGCTCGGTGTATAATCGAGTTGAAGCATATATTCCTTTCCTGTCGATGGTGCATCCACTCCATATTTCAACCAAGGAAACCGGAATATATCTGCATACGCGGATAACTTCCAACAGCTGAAAGGTGTCCATTGCATCCCCATATACACTCCTTGTTCATTTTGGACGGCCGAATTTTGTGAAAAAGCATTCCCGAAAAAAGCCTGATAGCGTTTATCATAATAACGATACAGTAACAGCAGGGAAAAATAAGAGGCAGGTGTCAACTGCAAGGCATTCAAGGAGGCAACCGCCCCATTCCGACTCATGGCCGTTTCGCCATAAAACTTGATCCACCTATTTTTCAACAGGTAATCCACACTGATATTCAGATTCCGGTTACCGCGAAAATAGAAAAGGTTGTAAGGTTTCGGATCGGGTTGTATCGAATAGTTTCCGAAAGAATAAGAAAAAGCAGTCAAACCTATACATAAATCGGGAGTTGCGTACCGTATATTCCCTCCATACGTCTGCATGGCAACTTTACGCATCTTCTCCCTGTCCCGTACCAAACGATGTAAACCGTCCGTTTTAAACGAAGTAACGATCGTACTATCCACGCTTCCATCCAACTTCCGATACGAATAGAACAGACTGATATCTAAATTTTTCCAATTGACAGTAGCAGCAGCTCCCTGGAAAAAGTCATTTTCATTGGTTGAAAAATGACAGCGGAATCCGTTCGTCTTTCTTTCCGCTTGTGAGACAAGGGCATTCCGACTGGGAGAAAAATCATTGCTGATCACCAGACCTTGTCCGAAAGATATTTTGTAATCGCCTATAGCCAAACTTTTCAACCATTTATTCATATCTTTCAGAAAAAGGTGCACCGAATAATAGTCATACCCTTTATGATATTCATTCCAAAAAGGTTCTCCCGCATCTTTTTCTGCAACCAGACCGAACTGGATACGTTCATCGAATGCGTACGAATAACGAACAGAATGGTAGAACGGCTCTCCTAAATACTTCCGATTCGGATATTGTTGTAGCATACTGTCAGGATATGAACAATAGCCTTTCTTTTGTTGAAAACATCTATCATATCTGATTTGTAAATTATTAGTACTTCTTTTCAACAGATTTTTCACTGTAATGGGACGTTTATTAACTATTATTTCACCGATATAAACAAACGGGATAAACAGAGAAATCGTCTCTAAATCGAATGCTTCCACATTTTTAAGTTCATAAAGGGTTAACATTTTTCCATAACGGGAACGATATTCCAGCAATTCCCGTATTTGTAGATCGGATAAGAAAGGGAGACGTTTCAATTCTCCTTCCGTCACTGTATTGAGTTCGAAAGGATGTTCGACAAGATAGGAAAGATCAGTATAAAGCGCTTCAATACGCTCTTCATCTTCTGTTTCCGAAGCCATTTCTTCTATATATTCCATCCACTTATCAACAGAATATAATGTCTGGCTTTTAAGTTGATAACCGCTTATTAACAGATATACCAACAGATTTATAAACATTCGTTTCATTGTCAAACCTGATTAAAAAGAATAACTCAACCCCAGTCCGGTACTGACTCCCAAAACCGGATGATAAACAGTCGCGACATCTACCGTAAATCCAGCCAGATGGTATCCGATACCCAAAGCGGGCAGGAGAGGAGTAGTCTGTACTCCCGCCCGTATACGGAAATTTTTAAACGGGGCATATTCAATACCCGCATTTCCGATCCATGTATGCTCTTTATTGCTTTCGATGGTTCCTACTATCAACAAGCTATTAATTATCTCCCATTGAAAACCTATTTGTACAGAATAATCAGTAAAACATTTTATTTCAGCTGTATATTTATGAATAGCAATGGCAGGAAAATTCATTATCAACACTCCAATCAACAGTTTGTCAACGGGAGCAAACAAGATTCCAAAATCTGTGGAAAGTTGCTTCGGTACTTCTTCCCACAACTCGGTCTGTAACATCTTATATTGGAAACTAATACCGATTCTCCACCGATCATTCAATCGTTTTCCGACCGACAAACGAAAAAGAGTTTCCCTATACTGATCATATCCGAAAGAAGAGATATCAACACCTGCCGACAACAACGAATTAGGATAGACAAAGCTAACTCCCATCGTTCCCAACTCCTTTACACCATAACGATTAAAATATTCGAAATAAAGAACTTTATCAGTATGCAAAGCCACCAGTGCCGGATTAAACAAAACAGATTGTGTAACTCCGTTTCCTCCCATTCCCAAGCAACGGATATCGGGGATACGAAGGTTATCAACAGCATGAATATTGATAGGTACAAAAAACAAAACGAGTAAACTTATTGATTTCATAGTAAGGTTTTGTTTAAATCGTCAACTTTCCGGATTACTTTTTTTCAAAACTTTCTTATCCTCATTATCTATTCTCTTCTGAACTTTCTTTACATCTTCACCAAGAGATAACTGTTCAGGACGAATCCCTCTTTTCAGCAGTATATCCCGAACTGCCGAATTATTATCAACATGTTCCTTTTCAATAGGAGATTGTCCATATAAATATTTTGTTTGCACATTGATATTTGTCATTTCGACGGCCAAATCTTCAGCTTTAATACTGACAGTCGGAAGAAAATCGGCAACCGGACGTCCGGAAGGAACTCCCATTTTCTTTTTCAACATCTGTGTGTTCATATTAAACAAAGCTTGGTCACCTTTTGAACAGATAATAGCAAAACTTTTACTATCAATCCCCCGTTCATACAATATACCAGACAGTTGTTTTTCTGTTTTACTCAGTTTTTCACGCACCTTTACACGTTCATAATCCCAAAGACGTTGTTCAATGATTTCAGCCTTACGTGTTTGTACGGCAAAATAACATGCATAACGAGTTAACAAGATATCATCTATTTGAATTTCAGCACCTTTACCTATGCTCATCATCTTCCCGACGTCGGGAAAATGCTCTAAAACATTTTCTCCCGCATGCTTACATGTTTCTTTAGCTTTTACTACTACATTATTGATAAAGTTATCCCATTTTGCATAACCTAACAAAAGTTGCAGCTCCCTGGCACTCCAACATTCTATGCCTTCTACGATATTTGCAGCCGCTTCGAACTGATCCAATAACTTCTTAATCTCTTCTTTTTTCATAATACAAGTTATTTAAATGATAATTATTATGGACTATACATTCAGGATCGATAAATATGGGAAGATGGCGGAATGTTTCATAGTCTGTTGATTTTAGTTGTTTGTATTGTCACAAAGATAATAATTTCTTGGTGAGAAATGAAAAACTTTCACCACTTATAAAAAGATTTTTCAATATTTTCATGCTATCCTTTCTTATATTACATGATTAGTCAAATTCTGTAAAACCGGCAAATACTATCCGTAAATCCATTACTTTTGTGAACGATGTTAAGAAAAGGCAAGTATAAAATATTGATAATATTCATATTGTGTGTAATAGGAACCCATGCACAAAGATTGAAGATCAATACCGTTCCCGAAGGATTGCAAAAGGCTTATCTGGATGGGAAGGATACGGTACCTATCGTTAACCTGCGGGAAATTTATATTTATCCGCCGGTAAAGTTTAAAAACAAACATGAACAAGCACGTTATACCAAGCTGGTCCGTGATGTGAAGCGCACATTGCCTTATGCCAAAATGGTGTATGAAACATTGATCGAAACATACGAATATATAGAGACGCTCCCCGACGAAAAGTCCCGGCAAGCCCACCTGAAGCGGATGGAAAAAGAACTTTTCCAGGAATATAAACCGCAGTTGAAAAAACTGACCTTCTCACAAGGAAAACTACTTATCAAACTGATTGACAGAGAGTGTAACCAGTCAAGTTATAACCTGTTGAAAGCCTATTTGGGCAGTTTCCGGGCAGGGTTCTGGAACATATTCGCCGGTATGTTCGGCGCCAGCCTGAAAACCGAATACGACCCCAAAGGAAAAGACGCCATGACGGAACGGGTAGTCGTACTTGTTGAAAACGGATTAATCTGACAACTGCTTGAAGAAATCCCAGATAATGATACCGGTAGTCACCGAAACATTCAAAGAATGCTTGGTTCCGTATTGCGGTATTTCAATACACATATCACAGTTATCAACGACACATTGTTGAACACCTTTCACTTCGTTTCCCATGATAACAGCATACTTTTTATTCTTGTCCAACAACAATTTATCCAACATCGTACTCCCCTCGGCCTGTTCAACCGCACAGACAGTATACCCTTGTTGCTTCAGTTTATCAACAGCATCCATCGTATCTTCGAAATACTCCCAACCGACTGTTTCTTCCGCTCCCAACGCTGTCTTATGAATCTCGGCATGAGGCGGACAAGCCGTGATCCCGCACAAATAAATACTCTCCACCCTGAAAGCATCAGACGTACGAAACACGGATCCCACATTGTTTAAGCTTCTTACATGATCGAGCACAACGACCAACGGTATCTTTTTACTCTCTTTGAATGCTTCTGGAGTCAAGCGGTTCAACTCTGTTATCTTTAACTTGCGCATAGCTATCATTTCTTTGCTTGCAAAAGTAGTGAATTAATGTGGATATGCCGTTGAAAAGCTATTGATAAGTGGTGGACACAAAATGAAAAATAGTTCTTGCATTATTCAATTTGTCCGCTATACATCCTCTTGTTTCTATTATGCAATAAAAATAACAGATTATTTCTTACGCCCTATCAACAGTGGTTATACACGTATCAACAGCCCTCAATCGTCATAAACTTTTACACACAGATGGTTTTCAACTACAAACTAATAAAGTCCGTAAAGTCAAGGATACCAATATGTAAAACAATAAACAAGATGTCAATATCTATTTAATAAGTCGCTAACATCGTTTAATAACGAACCGGACAAGTATTATAGCACAATTGTATTAACTGTTTCAACAGGCTATTATATTCATTATATTTAGATTTAAAATAAAGAATAAATAAGATAATAATAATATGATTGTGGATAACTCGGGAAAGAGGGAAGAGAGGAAAGGAGTGAATTTATTTGTTTTATAGATGTTTCCTATGGGAAAATCAATAAAGTTTTTACCTTTGCATATTATCAACTTATAGTTGATAATAGGAGTAAAATAAAGATTATCAGTTATAAAGAATAATGATAACTTTGTTGATAGACTGTAAATAGCGGTTTATGCTCATTAGCGATTATTGAATTTTACAATCATTTAATACAGGTAACTATGTTGACAAACCAATCGATCGGATATATGAACGCACCCATTCCAAAGGGGTTGGACTTGAAGGAAGAAATAAATAGGATACGTGAAGAAAAAAACGCCGTTATCCTTGCTCATTATTATCAGACGGGTGATATCCAAGATATAGCAGATTTTGTAGGAGACAGTTTGGCTTTGGCTCAGCAGGCAGCCAAGACAACGGCCGATATCATTGTTTTCTGTGGTGTTCATTTTATGGGGGAAACAGCGAAGGTGTTGTGTCCGGACAAGAAAGTGTTGATCCCGGACCTGAATGCCGGTTGCTCATTGGCAGATAGCTGTCCGGCTACCGATTTTGCAGAATTTGTCAAACAGCATCCCGATCATGTGGTTATTTCGTATGTAAATACGACTGCTGCTGTAAAGGCCGTGACGGATGTTGTGGTGACGTCTACCAATGCACGCCAGATCGTTGAAAGTTTTCCGGAAGATACGAAGATTATCTTTGGTCCGGACCGGAACTTAGGTAATTACATAAACGGCATTACCGGACGTAGGATGCTGCTTTGGGATGGTGCCTGCCATGTGCATGAACAGTTTTCACTGGAAAAGATATTGGAATTAAAAAAACAATATCCTGATGCGGAAGTCATTACTCATCCGGAGTGCAAGCAGCCCGTTGTACAGGTCTCGGACTTCGTAGGATCGACTGCGGCTCTTTTGAAGCATACTGTCAAGTCGGATAAAAAACAATTCATTGTAGCGACGGAAAGCGGCGTTATTCACGAAATGCGCAAACAAAGTCCCGGTAAAGAATTTATCCCGGCCCCTCCTGCCGATAGTACATGTGCCTGCAATGAATGTAATTTTATGCGCCTGAACACGATGGAGAAACTTTACAACTGTTTAAAGTACGAACTTCCTGAAATCTTTGTCGACGAACAAGTACAGGAAAAAGCCATCCGTCCGATCAAGAAAATGTTGGAGATATCGGAGAGGTTGGGGTTGTAAGATTGTTTGGTAAACAAAACTCAATAAAATGTGAGAGGGGATAAAATTGCCTTGTTTCCGTGCCAAACGCAGGAACAAGGCAATTTAACACACCACCCTCTTTTATTTAATAACTGCAATTTTAGTAACTACGCTTTCTTTTGAATCTTCGGTTGCAGAAAGTACTAAATATATACCTGAAGCAACACGGACACCTTTGGTATTCTGGCAGTTCCAAATAACTTGTCCGCCTAAAGATTTAGTCTGATAGACTAGGTTGCCATTCAGATCGGTGATTTTTACGATCGAGTTGTCCATCAATCCCGTGATGGTTACTTTGTCCCTGTATTCTGGTCGTACGGGATTCGGATATGCATACACATCTGAATAGTCATCTTTACCTTTTGTCGCTTCTCCTTTGTAGGAAACCAAACCTTTGTCGGAACCGATGAACACTTCGCCAGTGTTTTCATTAATTTCTATGGAATATATTTTGTCAGATAGTAGCGGACTGTTGGATGTATTGAACTGATGGACAATTTCCTGATTGTCTTCGCTCAATACATAAACACCGTTGCCATCCGTTCCGATCCATTTTCGATTTCCGTTGTCTACTTTAATGGTCGTTATTATCGTATTATCGAGAAAATAATAAGGAGTTCCTTCTTCATTGATTAGTTTTATACGTGTACAACGGATAGATTGATTGTTTTCTGTCGTTGTCAACTTAGGATTTGTTAAGTATATAGCTCCTTTATTGGTTCCTATCCATATATATCCGTTTTTGTCCTCTGCCATACAAGTATAATTATTGGGAGAAAAGTCATTACCATCTGTATCAATGAAGTTTTTAAATTCATATGACGTTGCTTCATCTAAAGAGCTGCTGTTGGTTACGACTGTTAGACAGGCTTGGTTGGCAGGACGGGAAATATTAATCCATTTATCGTTATTCGAGGTGACGAGTATGTCATTTATTGTGTATTTCCCGTTTAACGATTCGACAGACAGGCTGTGCCATTTTCCTTCTTTATCCAATATCTTGATAGCTTTGCTGACTTCTGAATTAGTCATCCATAGGTTTTCTTCTTTATCAAAAGCAAGTCCGTCTACACGACAATAAAAGCCTTCATTACCATGTGCATTTTCAAGCGGGCTGTTTGTTTTGTTGTAAACGATAGAAGGCTTTCTGTCAATGAATTGAAAAACACCATAACCGAAAGAAGATACGTAAATAATCTCTTTTTCAGCATCATTTGTGACGACAATGCTGGTATAGTCTTTAGGCCATGTATTGAGTTTATTCTGAACGTCGGAAGGTTTTAATACACTCCATTTTTCATAATCGTATATCATGATTGAGCCAGCTTTGTTAAAGGAATTATCCCCAGTCAGATTTTTTCCACCAGGTATAATGTATATTTTATCGTTTTTTGATACGATATCATAAGAGCTGTTGGAATATGGGCCATCCAAAGTTATGGCTTCATTTACAGCTTCGAACTGGTTGGCTCCTTTTCTTTTGATAGAACGTAGACCTTTGCTTCCTTCGGCTATCCAATATTTATCAGTCTGATAAGTGCTGATATCTTTGATAGATAGGTTGTTGATTTGGTCAAAAGTGTTTGTATCTGTGAAAATATAAGCTTGGGATGTAGCTATGCAAGCCAGTTTTTCCCCTACAATTTTCATATTGTTCATTTGTGCATTGCTGACCAAAGGAACTGTAGTTCCATTTGATTCATAGTAGATACCTTTATTTTTAGACAGATAGAATAGCTTATTCTTAAATAAGGATATTTTGTCTATGGAGTTTTCAGATGGGAATCCCGGAATCGAATATGTTTTCCAGTTTGATTCGTCTAACAGATTATCATTCAAAGATGCATATATGACTGTAGACTTTTGATCTTCTTTTGTAGAAGCATATATATTATTGTTGGAAATAGCACAGGATGTTATATTTTTAGATAAGTTGTAGGTGTCGGTTATTTCCTTCTTATCCATGTTGACAACTACTATGCCAGACTGTATGGATAAATAGGCATATTCGTTATAAATCATAACGGAATTAAGTGATTTATCTCTTAAAGAAGTTGTCGTGTACAGATAAGGTATGTTTTTTACTGAACCTTCTTCCAGAATATCTATATTGCAGTTTTTATAAACAATCAACAGTGATTTTGTTTGTTTGTTGTAGGAAATAGACTGGATATCTGTGTCACTCAGTCCATTTCCTTTGTAATATTGTTTGATGCTGTTATCTTCCTTCCCATATGTGTATAAAGCACCTTCTGCTATGACAAATACTTGGTCAGCAGATTCTTCCACACAATTGGTATTATTGTAGGAAAGGTATGTTCTCCATCCAAGCATGTTGTCATTATCATTAACTGATAAAACAGAGAATGATAATAAGAAAAGTAAGATGACAGTTAATATATTTCTCATATTAATTGCAATATTAAAATGTGTAATCTGATAAAAAAGCAGTCAATTTTTTGACAGCATCGGCACGATGGCTGATCTGGTTTTTTATGTCATTGCCCATTTCTGCAAATGTTTCAGAATAGGTATCGGGAACAAATATGGGATCATATCCAAAACCACTTCCACCTCTTTTTTCATTTATGATCGTACCGTTGACAACACCTTCAAACAGATATTCTTTTCCATTCAAAATAAGGGCGATTACCGTACGGAAACGGGCTTTCCGGTTTTCTTTGTTTTCCATTTCATGGAGAAGTTTGTTCATATTGGCTTCCGAATCATGTCCAGGGCCGGCGTAACGTGCCGAATATACTCCGGGAGCGTTGTGTAGAGCTTCTACTTCAAGTCCGGTGTCGTCAGCAAAACAGTCATATCCGAAATGTTCTTTTATGTAACGGGCTTTTTGCAAGGCATTGCCTTCTAATGTGTCTGCTGTTTCGGGTATATCCTCATGGCAGTCAATATCTGAGAGGCTAATTATTTCGGTATATCCAGATATAATTTTCCGGACTTCATCCAGCTTATGCCGGTTGTTTGTTGCGAATACAAGTTTCATGTTTGTTGAGTATGAATAAAAAAGCACTTCTATACGATATTATATATAACGTATGGAAGTGCTTTAAATTGTTTGGATGGTTGTTTTATGTTTTTATCTGGTCAAACCCTTCCCCGTATACTCCTCTGACGATGCTTTGGGAGATGAAGGCCTGGTGGTCGATTTGTTTTACCAGGCGGAAGATGGAGACGGATTCTGATTTTTTGGCCAGCAATACAACGACCTTGACCGGTTTGCGGGAATATCCTCCTACGCCGTCGAGAATAGTGCAACCACGGCCTAAATCATTGATGATGTGTTCGGCTATTTCGTCATATTTTTGGGAAAAAATCAGGAATTGGACAGATTGGCGGTTTCCGTTCAGGACGACGTCGATTATATAATTGCTTACAAACATTTCAACGAAACCGAAGACGATTTTTTCTACATCGTGGAACAGGAAAAATGAAGAACCGATGATGATAAAATCGCAGAACAGCAAGGCTCGCCCGATCGATATATTCTTGTATTTGTTTACAATAGCTCCAACGATATCCGTTCCTCCCGTACTACCGTTTGCCGAGAAGACAAGTCCGAGACCGGATCCGCAAAGGAATGCGCCGATGATGATGGACATAAACGGTTGATCATGTAAGAGTGGCTCTCCTTTCAGAAGCCATTCGAAAAATGATAAAGAAGCCGACAAGAAGAACACTCCGAAAATCGTTTTTATCAGGAATTTGAATCCTAAAATTTTCAGTGCCGCTAACAGCAATACGATGTTTATGACAAAGTAAGAAACTGAAACAGGGATTAATTCATTGCTGGCAAAAAAGATCAAGGCACAAATACCACTGACTCCACCGGTGATAATTTCATTCGACAGAATGAAAGCGTTGAAGCCGAAGCCGTACAAGAGAGTTCCTAACAGGATCATCAGGTAATCTTGTACAGCAAAATAGACTTTGTTGTTTATAAGCTTCATATAAATTTAGATTACGATGTTTACAATCTTTCCGGGAACAACGATAATCTTTTTCGGAGTCTTGCCTTCCATCCACTTAGCAGAATTTTCATGAGCAAGAGCGGCTTTTTCTATCTCTTCGCGGGGCATATCGGCCGGAAGTTCCATACTGAAACGGGCTTTTCCGTTGAAGGAGATAGCATAAGTGAGTGAGTTTTCTTTCAAGTATTCTTCGTTGTAGACAGGCCATTCGGCATCGCATACGGTGGTATCATGGCCGCAGGTATGCCATAATTCTTCAGCAGTATGGGGAGCGAATGGAGCGAGCAGAACGATTAACTGTTCCAGGATTGTCCGTTTGTTGCATTTCAGGCTGCTGAGTTCGTTTACACAGATCATAAAGGCACTGATGGAAGTGTTGTACGAGAAATGTTCAATATCGTATGTCACTTTCTTGATCAGTTTATGTAATGATTTCAACTCATCGGCTGTCGGTTCTGCATCTGTGATCTGCAAGGTGTCCGTATTGCCGAAGAACAGTCCCCAGAGCTTTTTCAAGAAGCGGTGTACGCCGTCGATACCATTCGTATCCCACGGTTTGGACTGTTCCAACGGACCTAAGAACATTTCATACAGGCGAAGCGTGTCGGCGCCATATTTCTCGACAATCATATCTGGGTTGACCACGTTGAACATGGATTTCGACATCTTTTCAACAGCCCATCCGCAGATGTATTTGCCATCTTCCAATACGAATTCTGCATCGTTATATTCCGGACGCCAGTTTTTGAAGGCTTCGATATCCAATATATCGTTTGATACGATGTTTACGTCTACATGGATAGGAGTGACCTCATACTGGTCTTTCAGGTTCAAGGATACGAATTTGTTGGTGCCGTTGATACGGTATACGAAATTGGAACGCCCTTGGATCATACCCTGATTGATCAGTTTCTTGAACGGTTCCTCTTCACAAACGACACCTAAGTCAAACAGAAATTTATTCCAAAAACGGCTGTAGATCAGGTGTCCGGTAGCATGTTCGGTACCACCGATATACAGATCTACGTTGCGCCAGTATTCGTCTACGTCTTCAGCAACTAAAGCCTGGTTGTTGCGCGGGTCCATGTAGCGCAGGTAATAGGCGGATGAACCGGCGAATCCCGGCATCGTACAAAGTTCCAACGGGAAGATAGTCTCGTTGTCTATTTTGGAAACTTCCGTAACTTCCTGTTTTACGGTGTCCCATGCCCATTTCACGGCATGTCCTAAAGGAGGTTCGCCTGTTTCGGTCGGCAAAAATTTGTCTACTTCAGGCAATTCCAGCGGCAACTTGTCTACCGGCAACATCTGAGGCATACCATCTGCATCATAGTAGACAGGGAACGGTTCACCCCAATAACGCTGGCGGCTGAAAATAGCGTCGCGCAAACGATAGTTCACCTTTACGCGTCCTAATTTATGTTCTGCCACATATTTCTTAGTGGCGGCAATTGCTTCTTTTACGGTCAGACCGTTCAATGACAGATCGCAATAAGGCGCTACATCCGGTCTTGGTGAGTTGCAGACGATTCCTTCTTTTGCATCGAAACTTTCTTCGCTTACGTCACAGCCTTCGATCAATGGGACAACCGGCAGATTGAAATGTTTGGCAAACGCATAGTCACGGCTGTCGTGTGCGGGAACGGCCATGATAGCGCCGGTTCCGTAGCCGGCCAATACATAGTCGCTGATCCAGACGGGCACAGCGTCACCGGTGAACGGGTTGATTGCATATGAACCGCTGAATACACCGGTGACGGAACGGTCGGCAATACGTTCGCGTTCCGTACGTTTTTTTGTACGGTCCAGATAAGCATCGACTTCTTGCTTTTGTTGGGGAGTCGTCAATTGTGCGACCAGTTCGCTTTCGGGAGCCAGAACCATAAAAGTAACACCGAACATGGTATCAGCGCGGGTTGTAAAGATGGTAAATTCGAGGTCGCTGTCTTTTACTTTGAACTGGATCTCGGCACCTTCGCTACGACCGATCCAGTTGCGCTGTGTTTCTTTTAACGAATCTGTCCAGTCAATTGTGTCCAGTCCGTCCAGAAGCCGTTGTGCATAAGCGGATACACGTAGACACCACTGACGCATGATCTTTTGTTCCACCGGATAGCCGCCACGTTCGGAAACACCGTTCACTACTTCGTCGTTGGCCAATACGGTGCCCAGTGCAGCGCACCAGTTTACCATTGTTTCTCCCCGGTAAGCAATCCGGTAGTTAAGCAGGATTTCCTGTTTTTCTTTTTTGCTTTTGGCTTTCCATTCATTGGCGGTGAAATGCAATTCTTCGCTGCAAGCGACATTCAAGTCTTCCGTTCCGGACTGTTCGAAAGCTGCAACCAATTCACTGATAGGACGTGCCTGTTTTTTGTTGTTGCAGTAATAACTGTTGAACATCTGGATAAATGCCCATTGCGTCCATTTATAATATTCGGGATCACAAGTACGGATTTCGCGGCTCCAGTCATAGCTGAAACCTATTTTGTCCATCTGTTCCCGATAACGGGCAATGTTTTTCTTAGTCGTTACTTCAGGATGCTGTCCGGTCTGGATGGCATATTGTTCTGCCGGCAGTCCGTAGGCATCGTAGCCCATCGGGTGTAAAACATTGAAACCCTGCAAGCGTTTGTAACGGGAATAAATATCAGAAGCGATGTAACCGAGTGGGTGGCCTACGTGCAGTCCTGCTCCTGACGGATAAGGGAACATGTCCAAAACGTAATACTTTGGTTTGTTGTCATTCTTTTCGACTTTATAAACTTGATTGGCAATCCAGTATTCGTGCCACTTTTTCTCAATTTCTCTGAAATTATATTCCATGATCGTTTATCGTTTATTTTATCGTTTTCTATTTAAAGCCACAAAGTTAGTGAATTTTGTAATACATAGAGGTTTGAAGCAGCAAATTGCAAAGATGGACTGAATGAAATTTCGCTTCGGAAGTTTGGAAACTGACCGGGAAATTACAATATCTCCCTTTAGATCTCAAATACATGATAAATGGTTGGTTTATAACAAAATGATAAAAATAGCTGTTTCTTAAAAAATATTACCTTATAGGGAAATTTGAAATATATGGGGTAAAAAATCGAATTAGATGTGGTAGTAGTTTCGATTTGGACGAATGGCTTTTTTAGGAATAATACAATAAGGGGGAGGAAAGAGGAGAGATTTGTTGGGGTAGAACGGATAAGAAAGTGTAAGGATGTTTACAAAAAAAATCCCCCGCAGAAGGGCGAGGGAACCTAATGTTTTCACAACGGAATAATCCTTATTGTGATTTGCTTCATTTTAGTTTCGCAAAAATATGAAATGAAAGACTTATGTGCAATGTTTTTTGATGATAAAGTTATTATATTTGGAAAAATTAAAACAGTATACCATGAAAAAGATTTTAGGGCTGGATTTAGGTACGAGTAGTATAGGGTGGGCATTAGTAAACGAAGCCGAAAATAGTGATGAAGTATCGTCTATCATTAAATTAGGAGTAAGGGTAAATCCTTTGACAGTGGATGAAATGCAAAATTTTGAAAAAGGGAAAAGTATCACTACGAATGCTGATAGAACTTTAAAAAGAAGTATGCGCCGTAATCTGCAACGGTATAAATTACGTCGGGATGCATTGATTGAACTTCTGAAAAAAGTAGGTTTTATTACAGATAAAACGATACTTTCGGAACAAGGAAACAGAACTACGTTTGAAACCTATCGTTTACGAGCTAAAGCAGCTGAAGAGGAGATATCTTTGGAAGAATTGGCACGTGTATTGTTGATGATTAATAAGAAGCGTGGTTATAAAAGTAGCCGGAAAGCAAAGGGAGAAGAAGAGGGGGCTTTGATTGACGGAATGGAGATTGCTAAGAAATTGTATGATGAAGATCTGACTCCAGGGCAGCTTTGTTTACAATTACTTGAATCGGGAAAAAAGTTTTTCCCTGATTTTTATCGTTCAGATCTGCAAGAAGAATTTGACAAGATATGGAATTTTCAAAAGCAATTCAATCCCTTTTCTTTTTGTGATGCTGCCAAAGAAGAGGTCAAAGGGAAGAATAAAAGTCAGACGTGGGCTATCTTGGCAAAATATTTTGTAGAAACGAAAAAGGTAAACGTTTGGAATGAACATGAGGCTCAAACAGAGAATAGAGAAGAAGTGTATAAACTTGTTGGCCTTAAGCGGACGGTAAAAGGAGAGGAACTGAAAAAGGAAAATTATCGTTGGCGTGTGCAAGCCCTTACTGAGCAATTGGACTTAGAAAAAATAGCCGTAGTATTGCAAGAAATCAATGGGCAGATAAGTGCGTCAAGCGGTTATTTGGGAGCTATCAGTGACCGTAGCAAAGTGCTTTATTTCAATCGTCAGACGGTAGGACAGTATCAGATGGCAGAACTCAATAAGAATCCCAATATGAGTTTACGAAATATGGTGTTTTATCGGCAAGATTATTTGGATGAGTTCAATGTTATTTGGGAGAAGCAAGCCGAATTTCATAAAAAACTGGCACCTGAATTGAAGAAGGAGATACGTGACATCATTATTTTTTATCAAAGACGGTTGAAAAGCCAGAAGGGGTTGATTAGTTTTTGTGAGTTTGAAAATCGGGAAGTTGTTGTTGAAAAAGAGGGTAAGAAGCAGACAAAGATTATTGGTTGCAAGGTTATCCCCCGTTCGCATCCGTTGTTTCAGGAGTTTAAGATTTGGCAGACATTAAATAATATAGAGGTGTTTGTTGGTGGAAAAAAAGGGAAGCGGAAGAAATCGAATGTTTCGTCTGATTTGTTTGGTGATACGGAGGATGCCTTGATAACAGAAGGTAGACGGTTTTTGTATCAAGAAGAAAAAAAGATATTAGCTAAAGAACTCTCTATAAAAAAGGGTTTGACAAAAGCGGAAATATTGAGACTCTTATTTGAAAATCCACAAGAACTGGATATAAATTTCAAACAGATAGATGGTAATCAAACAGGATTTGCCCTTTTCTCTGCCTATAGTAACATGATTGAAAAGTATGGCTATGAACCATTGGATTTTAAGAAACCAGCAGAAGATCTAATAAGTCAACTGAAAACTGTTTTTACCGATTTGGGATGGAATACGGATTTGCTTTTTATAGACTTGGATAAGGAAAATAAAGAATGGGAAAAACAACCTTATTTCAGGCTTTGGCATTTATTGTATTCATTTGAAGGAGATAATACACCGACGGGGAATGGCAAATTGATAGAAAAAATCATGCAACTTTGTGGGGTAGAGAAAGAGTATGCCATAGAACTTGCGAATGTCTCGTTACAAGATGATTATGGTAGTTTGAGTGCCAAGGCCATAAAAAAGATTTTGCTTTACTTGAAGGAGGGGAACCAATATGATATGGCTTGTGAATATGCCGGTTATCGTCATTCCAAATCGTCTCTGACTAAGGAAGAAATTGAAAATAAGGTTTTAAAGGATAAGTTGGAGATTCTTCCTAAGAACAGTTTACGTAATCCAGTAGTGGAAAAGATTCTGAATCAAATGGTAAATGTGATCAATACTGTCATGGAGGTTTATGGAAGACCGGATGAGATTCGGGTGGAACTGGCGCGGGAATTGAAAAAGAGTGCCAAGGAGCGAGAGGAGCTGACAAAGGCTGTCGCAAAGAATACCCGTGAACATGAAGAGATACGCAAGGTGTTACAATCGGAATTCGGTATGATAAATGTGAGCCGTAATGACATTATCCGGTATAAACTTTATGAAGAATTGAAAGATAATGGATATAAGACGTTGTATTCCAATCAATATATCCCGAGAGAAAAACTTTTCAGCAAAGAAATAGACATCGAACATATCATTCCCCAATCCCGGCTTTTTGATGACTCGTTGTCCAATAAGACATTGGAATATAAGTCAATCAATATAGAGAAAGGAAATAAAACTGCCTACGACTTTGTAAAAGAAAAATATGGAGAGGAAGGTTTGCAACAATATCTCAATCGTTGTGAGAATCTATGTAAGGATAAGAAAGCCAAACTCCGGAAGTTGAAGATGGAGCTGAATGAAATTCCGGATGGATTTATAGATAGAGATTTGAGGAATACGCAATATATAGCCAAAAAGGCTCTGTCCATGTTGACGGAAATTTGTCGTAGGGTGGTTGCTACAACCGGATCTATTACGGATAAGTTGCGTGAAGATTGGCAACTGGTAGATGTGATGAAAGAGTTGAACTTACCTAAATATGAAGCCTTAGGGTTGGTGGAAGTTTATGAAGACAAAGATGGAAGAAAGATTAAGCGAATAAAAGATTGGACAAAAAGGAATGACCATCGACATCATGCGATGGATGCATTGACGGTAGCTTTTACTAAAGATGTGTTTATCCAGTATTTCAATAACAAAAATGCTGCATGGGAATCCGACAGCAAAGAACATACTAATATAATAGGTATAAAGACGCGCTATTTTGAGTCAGGAAAGGCAGTGCCACCTATACCGCTGGGACAGTTCCGGGTAGAGGTAAAATGCCATTTGGAGAATCTGTTAGTTTCTATCAAGGCCAAGAATAAAGTCGTTACTACCAATGTGAATTGTATAAAAAAGAAAGGTGGTACATATAAAAAAACACAACAAACACCACGTGGACAGTTACATTTGGAAACAATTTATGGTAGTCATAACCGGTATGTTACGAAGATAGAGAAAGTAAATGCGTCATTTGATGCCGTAAAGATTGCAACCGTAGGTAAACAGGATTATCGGAATGCGTTACTTAAACGTTTGGAGGCTTTTGGTAATGATCCCAAGAAAGCATTTACAGGTAAGAATTCGTTGGAAAAGAATCCGATTTATCTTGATAGAGCACAAACCATACAAGTTCCGGATAAAGTACAAACAGTTGAATTGGAAACAGTTTATACGATACGCAAACCGGTTGATCCTACCTTGAATGTGGATAAAGTTGTAGATAAAAAGATACGTTTCATTTTGGAACAACGCTTGAAAGAATATGGAGGAGATGCTAAGAAGGCGTTTGTCAATCTGGATGAGAATCCAATATGGTTAAATGAAGAGAAAGGGATTAGTATCAAACGGGTTACTATCCGTGGAATCAGCAAAGCCCAAGCTTTGCATGATAAAAAAGATAAAGATGGCAATTTCATTTTAGATGAAACAGGAAAGAGGATACCGGTTGATTTTGTGAATACAGGTAACAATCATCACGTTGCGATTTATCGTAAACCTCTTTTAGACAAAAAAGGCCAAGTGATATTTGATGATGAAGGCAATCTAATGTATGAACTTGATGAAGATGTTGTTCCTTTCTTTGAAGCTGTAACACGGGCAAATTTAGGAATACCATATTGACAAGGACTATAAAAAGAGTGAAGGTTGGCAATTCTTGTTTAGCATGAAACAAAATGAATATTTCGTGTTCCCTAATGAAAAGACGGGTTTTAATCCTAAAGAGGTGGATTTGTTGGATCCGGATAATTATGCGATGATTAGTCCGAATTTGTTTAGGGTACAGAAGATTTCTACAAGAAATTATATGTTTAGACATCATTTAGAAACTACAGTGATTGATAATAAGTCATTAAGAAAAATAACATGGGAACTTATTCAAACACCTAATAAATTGGTTGATATAGTCAAAGTCCGAATCAATCACATTGGACAAATCGTTTCAGTAGGAGAATATTGAAAAAATTATATTATGGACAACATCAAACTTTTTCAGAATAAAAAGTCTGAATGGAATGAAGAGGAACTGTAATGGTATTTTTCGGTTTTTGATATTGTTAGAACACTTGCAAATGGCGTGAATCCAACAGACTACCTACCTGGGGACAAATTGTCTCCAGGTAGAAATGATGATAGAAACAGGTAAAAAAAGAAGAACATTGACTGCTAATGTGCAAGTTCTTTTTAAAAACAAGCAGGTTGCGAAACAAGGTGGGAATGTAGTTGGCGTGGTTCGTGAACAAGCCGAAAAAGAATTAGGAAGGAGTATTGTTACTCCGGAAAACTTTTTACCTAAATTAGGCGAAAAAGGCAATGATCTTCAATAATTCCCTTTTGAAGAAAATGATGAGTAATTAATTAAAATCAAATGGCTTATGATCAAGAAAACGCTCTATTTCGGAAATCCGGTTTATTTGTCTTTAAAAAATGCCCAGTTGGTGATAAAGCTGCCGGAAGTGGTTAAAAATTATACGTTGCCCGAAAGCTTTAAACGTACGTCGGAAGTGACAAAACCTATTGAGGATATTGGAGTAGTCGTGTTGGACCATAAGCAAATTACCATTACGTCAGGTGCCTTGGAGGCTTTGCTTGAAAATAATTGTGCCATCATAACCTGTGATAGTAAAAGTATGCCGATAGGCTTGATGCTTCCTCTATATGGAAACACGACACAAAATGAAAGATTCCGTCAACAGTTGGATGCTTCCTTGCCGTTGATGAAACAACTTTGGCAGCAGACAATAAAAGCAAAGATTGAAAACCAAGCAGTGGTATTGAAAGAATACTCCGATGTTGAAACAAAATGTATGAACGTGTGGGCAGCCGATGTGAAAAGTGGAGATTCGAACAACTTGGAGGCCCGTGCTGCTGCCTATTATTGGAAAAATCTGTTTCAAATAGAAGGTTTCACAAGAGATCGGGATGGTATTCCACCTAACAATCTGTTGAATTATGGGTATGCCATTTTACGAGCAGTTGTGGCTCGCGGGTTGGTGGTGAGCGGACTTTTGCCTACGTTGGGGATTCATCATCATAATCGTTATAATGCTTATTGTTTGGCTGATGACGTGATGGAGCCTTATCGTCCGTATGTGGATCAATTGGTTTGTAGCATGATCAAACAAGGTGTAGATTATACGGAATTGACTAAAGAGTTGAAAGCACAGTTACTAACAATTCCTGTATTAGAAACTCATATTGCCGGAAAGCGTAGTCCGTTGATGGTGGCTGTGGGGCAAACGACAGCTTCCTTGTATAAGTGCTTTAGTGGAGAGTTGCGCAAAATTTCTTATCCGGAAATGTAGTTATGGACCGATTTAGCGAATATCGTGTTATGTGGGTACTTGTATTATTTGATTTGCCTACTGAAACGAAGAAGGAGAAAAAGGCATATGCTGATTTCAGAAAGAATCTGCAAAGGGATGGATTTACAATGTTTCAGTTTTCTATCTATGTCCGTCATTGTGCCAGTAGCGAGAATGCAACTGTGCATATAAAAAAGGTTAAATCGTTTATTCCAGAGCATGGAAGTGTCGGAATTATGTGTATTACGGATAAACAGTTTGGAAATATCGAACTGTTTTATGGTAAAAAGACAATGGAGGTGAGTACTCCAGGGCAGCAGTTAGAACTGTTTTAAAAAGAAAAATCCCACTATTAAGCGGGATTTTTTCTTTGAAACAACATCCATTTTTTTATTCTAATTTGCTGTGTAAATTGTTGATTAACAATTGATAATAATAAATCAGTTGTTTCCAATGGTTCAAAGATACTAAAATGAAAGCAAATCACAACCAATTCGCACGCTTTTCCTTTGCCTTTAGAGTTGTTTCCAATGGTTCAAAGATACTAAAATGAAAGCAAATCACAACCAGAGACGTACTACACCCGTCAACGTATATGTTGTTTCCAATGGTTCAAAGATACTAAAATGAAAGCAAATCACAACCCAACAGGCGGAGGCGGAGCATCATTACGTGTTGTTTCCAATGGTTCAAAGATACTAAAATGAAAGCAAATCACAACCCGTGCAATTCCCCGCTGATAGGGTGTGTTGTTGTTTCCAATGGTTCAAAGATACTAAAATGAAAGCAAATCACAACTCGAAGTTCTTTCGATGGCTACACCACAAGGTTGTTTCCAATAATTCAAAGATACTAAAATGAAAGCAAATCACAACGGTGAAGCCGTAATATGTAATCAGTAACCGGTCGTAAGATGGGTGTAAAAGATGCCGAATGGGGCGCCACCGCATTGGTGAAAGACCTGTTCAAAGAAAGTTTTGTATCCGACGAAATTCAATCTTCAATGCGCATGGGCAGCCGTCAGGACAATTAGGGCGGTCACACCAAAATTCGGAAATCGTTTGCTAACATGTTAATGGAAACACATACCTGTCACATATTGTTTTTCGCATTTTCTTTATCACTGATAATCCGGAAGCAAAGCAGAGGTGTCGTTTCATATATCTGATTAAAAATATATTACAGTGTATTTTTACGAAAGATCCGATTATGATATGTAAAAACGCATATAAATATGTAAAATCAGTCAGTTTTTATTGTCGGAAAAGGTACTTTTATTGCCATAGTCCCCCGTGTAGCCCTACATTACATCCGGATGTACCAGTTCTCTACATCCGGGTCTAAGGGAGGGCTACACGGGGGTGTATGTGAAACTATGCACTTACTTCTGCAAAAAAAGAGATGGTTTTTGTGAAATGGAGAGTTGTATTTCCAGGGTGATAGAGAAAAACGCCCTGTATCACTCCTATAGCACTTGATTATTAATGGTTGCAGCATACTTAGTGATAAAGTGATAGAGGGTTATCGGAAAATTTTATATGAAAACAAAAACTTGAAAAAATTTGGGTTGCCTTTTCTTTAAATAGAGTAAGAAGACAGAGAATAATTATCGATATCCGTCAAAAAAATAGTAAAATCTGTCGCAGACTGTATTTATTATCTTATTAATCTAAATTACTATCGCTTGCATTAACAATGCGATAGATTTGTGTCCAAAATTTTAGACTTCTTGAATCTATTAAAAATTCATTTTATGAAGAAAGTATTTAGATCTATTGGACTTATTTTGCTTTCCGGTATTTTCTGTGTACATCATCAAGTGTATGCAATAGATAATAAATCGGGAATGGAATTTTCTATCACTCAACAAAAGAAACAGATAACAGGAACTGTTGTTGACGGTTTGGGGCCTGTTGCCGGTGCTTCTGTATCTGTAAAGGGGACTAACGAAGGTACTATTACAGACATGGATGGTAATTTTTCATTGGTAGTAAATCCAGATGCTGTTATCTCAATCTCTTTTATTGGGTATGTTTCGCAAGAAATCAAGTACACCGGACAGACTTTTCTTACTATCAATTTGGTGGAAGACACACAAAAATTGGACGAAGTGGTAGTTACAGCCATGGGGATCAAAAAAGAAAAACGGGCTTTGAGTTATGCCATGAGCGAGCTGAAATCGGACGATATTCAGCTGGTACCGATACAGAATGTAGCAAACTCTTTGTATGGTAAAGCAGCTGGTGTACAAATTGCGCAGACTGCCGCAGGTCCTACGGGAGGTACGAAAATTCAGATTCGTGGTATCAACTCCGTAGAGGGTAATACACGTCCGCTAATCGTTGTTGATGGTATTCCTATCAATGATACAGATTCCAGTTGGTCCGGTCGTGAACGTGACCAAACACAACAGGGTTCTGCGTTGAACGACATTAACCCGGATGACATTGAGTCAATGTCTATCCTGAAAGGTGCGAATGCTGCCGCATTATATGGCTCTCGTGCAACTAATGGTGTGATAGTTATTACAACTAAACGTGGAAACGGAGGCAAGAATGGATTAGGTATCCAGGTCAGTACATCTTACACATACGATCAGCGTGCTTACATGCCTGAGCTCCAGAATGTATTCGGAGGAGGTAGTACTCCTTATTTTGTTGCCAATGAAAACGGGGAGTATACTTATAATGGAACTACTTATCGAAGTTTTGGTCCGCGTATGGACGGAACGGAAGTGGTTTGGTGGGATGGTGTGAAACGTCCATTTTCTCCGCAGCCTGATAACTATCGTGATATCTTTAAAGATGGATTTACTAACAATAATAGTATCTCTATCACGAATGGTTCGGACAATAATAATATCCGTTTGTCATATACCAACATGAACTATGCCGGTTATTTGGAAAATTTTAAACAAAACAAGCATAACTTCAGTTTGTCCGGTAATTTCAAAGTACATGAACGGTTAACATTCGATGCAGCCATATCTTTCAATGTTTCGGATACACACAATCCTCCTACACGTATTGACCGTGTATCCAATTATCCCATGCCACGTAATGAAATCGCTCAGTTATGGAAAGATAATTACAAGAATGATGAAGGGTATTTCCTGACAGATGAAATCAGTAATATCAATGGTTCAAACCGTGACAATATCATTAATTATTTGTTATGGCAGCAGAATGAAAACGAATATACTCAGACGCGTGAACGTTTGATCGCTTCATTGTCCGCTAATGTTAAAATTTTCGATTTCTTGAATTTCCGTTTGCGTGGCGGTACAGATCGTTATAACGATAAAAAGGAAGACAAGGAGATGTTTAAAAGATATGCAGATCCAGCGGATATGAGTAACTTGCAAGGTCTTTACAGAAAGACAGACAATCATTACCGTAAAGACTATATGGAAGGCTTATTGATGTTTAACAAAACATTTAATGAGGATTATGATGTGTCGGCCAATTTGGGTATTTCCGGTGAAGACATTGCTGAGACGGGTATGACTTGGTGTTCGGAAGGTTTGAAGTATAACGGTATGTTCTCTACCAATAATAATAAGAAAGATCCGAAACCCGCCGGTAGAGATACCGGTTATAACAGGGGGGAATTCTTAGGGGCTGTATTTGCGTCTGCTCAACTGGCTTACAAACGTTATTTATATTTGGATCTGACAGCCCGCAATGACTGGTCTTCACGCTTGAGTACCGGTAATCGCAGTTTCTTCTATCCATCAGCAGGTCTGAGTTTTGTATTTACAGAAGCGCTTGATTTGCCGGAATGGTGGAGTTACGGAAAGTTAAGAGGATCGTATGCTGTGGTAGGTAATACAACACCGACTATTTATTTTACGAATACGGAATATACATATGGCTCTTTTAATAATTCGGCTATTACCAATGATTTCAGTAACGATGTTCCACCTACGAATATTATTCCCGAAAAGACCTATTCATGGGAGTTTGGTCTGGAAAGCCGTTTGTTTAACGGACGTCTCGGTTTTGATTTGGCTTATTATACCAACAGAACAAAGAATCAGATAATAACCGTACCGGTGGCTCCATCTACAGGTGCAACAGGTATGCGTATGAATGCAGGTGAAATTGGAAATTATGGTATCGAGCTTCAATTGAATGGGACGCCAGTTGAGACAAAAGATTTCACCTGGGAAAGTGTCTTGAACTTTTCTTTTACACATAATGAGTTGATTTCATTGGTTGATGGAATGGAAGACCGTTTGATCGGTTCTCCGTGGAGTGCGGCCAACTTCAAGGCTGTTCCGGGGTATGCGGCTCCAAGTGTATTCATCCGCAAATGGATGCGTGATGATCAAGGTAATATGATTGTAGATAAGAATGGTAATTATCAGCAGGAATCAGAATTCACCTATGCAGGAAGTGCTGCTCCTAAGATGGTAGCTGGTTTTACTAACATATTTCGATACAAGAATTTCTCTTTGAGCGCACATATTGATGGTTCGTTCGGCGGTAAATTGCTTTCATTCACTAATAATTTTTTGAAATCAAGCGGTGCCGGAAAAGAGTCGTTGTTCGGGCGTGATGAAGAGTATGGTGGTTTGGCTTATTATATCGACAATATTACAAATCAGAAGATAGCTTTAAACAGTCACAACGCCTCAGTTCCTGCTAACGCATTGGAAGGACGTGTTCATCATGATGGTATAATTGCTGATGGAGTGAAAGAAGATGGTAGTAAAAATGATATTATTGTGTCGGCCTCTGATTATTACAATTCCCGTTATAATCGTAACGGTTCGGAAGATAACTTGTATGATAACAGTTATATCAAACTGCGTGAATTGAAATTTTCTTATCAATTACCAAACGGCTGGGTCTCTAAAATAGGTTTACAGAACTTGAACGTATCTCTCATCGGTAGCAATTTGTTCTATATTTATAAAAGCGTTCCCAACATCAATCCGGAAGCAACATTGGGTACAAACGGGACCAGTGCTTATGTAGAATATACAACTTACCCGTCGGCTCGCAGTTTTGGTTTTGCACTTAAAACTAGTTTCTAAGTTATTGAAAATTAATGTACATAATACGAAATCTATGAAACAAATAATATATGGCTTCATTTTTAGCGCAATGGTCGCTTTTTTTGCTTGTTCTGATAAATTGGATGAGAAGCATGATAATCCAGATGCGTTTACTTCCAGTGAAATAGAATATCTATTTACCAAAGGGGTACTTCAAACAATCGCTATCGATTATGCAGATACGTACAATCTGACTTTCCGTCGTTTGGGTACTTATCTTCAAACAACAGCTCGCCAAGATGGTGAAAACCGAAATACATTGTATCAGAATATCACCGATGATTTGGGACGTTGGGAAAATTATTATGAAACACGTATGAGAACACTGGTAGAAATTGATAAAATTTATGCTACCTTGTCTCCCGACGAGCAAAAAAACTTTCAAAAATATGTTGAAGCGACAAAAATAATGAAAGCTTTCAATACGGCTATAGCCAGTGATTTTTTTGGAAATATGCCTTATTCGGAAGCATTTACCGCACGTAATGTAATCTATGGAGGAGAGGTTATTTTTCGTCCTAAATATGATACGCAAAAGGATATTTACTACCATCTGCTGGATGATTTAAAGACGGCTGCCGATTTTTTCAAAACAGCAACTTCCGATGATACATTCAAACGTCAGGATATCATTTATTCAGGTAATTGCCAACGTTGGTCTAAATTTGCCAATTCATTGCGTTTACGTTATGCAATGCGTATTTCAAACGTGGATCCTGATAAAGCAAAATCCGTGTTGGCTGAATTATCTACCGATCAATTGATCGTTGCCAACGAAGATAATGCCTATATCAAAGTTTCAGGACAATCGACTGCTCCTGATGCTTTGTGGCGCGCTATGAATGAAAGTCATTCTACAGGGCAAGGTTTTTATATGTATGCACCGGAGTTGATGGTCAACAAATTCAAGGAAGCAAATGACCCCCGCTTGTATGTCTTATACCAGCCTGCGACAGATGATGAAGGTAACGTATATGAAGACAGTATGGAAATTATCGGTTATCCGGCTTCGGCAGATAAGGCCATTGCTTTAATTGCTGAATATAATGGGAGTACTGAAAAAAGTTTACGTGAAACGTATGGTTGTTTAAATACGGTCACATTCCGCAAAAATTTCCAATTCCCGGTCGGAATAGGTATGACCGCCGCAGAAACTTACTTTTGTCTGGCAGAAGCGGCTCAACGTGGATTATACGATGGGAATGCAGAGGAATTTTATAACAAAGGTATCATATTGTCTATACAAAATTATTACGATTACTATAAGAATAGTGATGCGGAGGGTAAGAACGAACAACTTGCTAAGACAAATGTATCGGATGAAACGCTAAGCCGTTGGATTTCATCTTCTTCTTACAAATACGATTACTCAAATGCTTTGGAACAAATCGCTACTCAGAAGTGGATGCATCTGAACTTCCTGCAAATTTATGAAAACTGGGCCGAATATCGTCGTACAGATTTTCCGGTGTTGGATGATGATCGTTTGAACGGAACTTTATTGAACAAGGAAAATGCGCCTGTACGCTTGCTGTATCCGTCGAAAGAGGCTTCTATGAATACTGAAAACTACAACATGCAAGCCGAATACAACAAAATTGATAAACGTTTATGGTGGGATACTAAATGATGATATTCCATTGAACTCCTGGTTTCTTGGTCGTGTGGTATATGGAGGCCACGCGATCATTCTGTTATTAATCGATTTGTAATACTCTAATTAAAGCATGAATTTTAAATACTTATTATTAGTTGCCGTTTGCTTGGTAAACGAAACTATGCAAGCCAAAGGTTCAATCTACAAGAATGGGTGGATAGATCTTAACAAAAATGGTGTGAAAGACATCTATGAAGATCCAGAAGCTCCTGTAGAAGCGCGAATACAGGATCTGCTCAACCAAATGACACTGGAGGAAAAAAGTTGTCAGATGGCTACTCTCTATGGTTTCGGACGTGTCCTGAAAGATTCTCTGCCTACTGAAGGATGGAAAAACGAAATTTGGAAAGATGGAATCGCCAATATTGACGAACAACTGAACGGTGTAGGAAGTGCCCGTCACAGGACACCGGATTTGATATATCCGTTCAGCAACCATGTGGAAGCCGTCAACAAAATACAACGTTGGTTCATTGAAGAGACACGTTTAGGCATTCCCGTTGATTTTTCCAACGAGGGTATCCATGGATTGAATCATACCAAAGCTACTCCTTTGCCTGCTCCCATCAGTATTGGTAGCACTTGGAATCGTGATTTGGTTCATCAGGCAGGAGAGATAGCCGGTAAAGAAGCGAAAGCGTTAGGATATAATAATGTGTATGCACCTATCCTTGATGTGGCGCGTGATCCGCGTTGGGGTCGGGTATTGGAGACTTATGGGGAAGATCCTTATCTGGTAAGTGAATTAGGCGTACAAATGGTAAAGGGAATTCAACAGAACGGTGTCGCTTCCACTTTGAAACATTTTGCCGTTTACAGCGTTCCTAAAGGTGGACGTGATGCTGCCGTTCGTACTGACCCTCATGTGGCTCCTCGTGAATTACATGAGATACATCTTTATCCTTTTAAAAAGGTTATCCAAAAAGCACATCCGAAAGGGGTAATGAGTAGTTATAATGATTGGGACGGTGTGCCTGTAACAGCCAGTTATTATTTCCTTACCAAGTTGTTACGTCAGGAATATGGTTTCAAAGGGTATGTGGTCAGTGACAGTGAAGCGGTAGAGTTTGTACAAACCAAACACCATGTTGCCGATTCATATGAAGAAGCCGTACGCCAAGTGGTGGAAGCCGGATTAAACGTCCGCACCAACTTCACCCATCCGAAAGACTATATTATCCCTGTACGTCAATTGGTTAAAGAAGGTAAATTGTCTATGAAGTCTGTTGACCGTATGGTGGCAGACGTTCTGCGTGTTAAATTCGAATTGGGATTGTTTGATTCTCCTTATGTAAAAAATCCGGAAATCGCCGATAAGATCGCCGGTGCAGATAAACACCGTGATTTCATTTTGGACATGCAGAAGCAATCGCTGGTACTGCTGAAGAATGAGAACAACCTGTTGCCATTAGATAGAAACCGGATTAAGAAAGTGCTTGTTACAGGTCCGTTGGCAAAAGAAACGAACTATATGATTAGTCGTTATGGTCCGCAGGGATTGGATAATATTACGGTTTACGATGGTATCAGGAATTATCTGGGCAATCAGGCAGAGGTTGTCTATGCCAAGGGGTGTGAAATAAAAGATGCTGATTGGCCCGATAGTGAAATTGTTCCTACTCCTCTGACTGAGGAAGAAAAGAAAAGCATCTCTGAAGCAACGAGTGCTGCTTCGGATTGTGACGTGATTATCGCTGTATTAGGAGAAGATGAGTCTTGTACAGGTGAGAGCAAGTCACGTACAGGACTCGATCTTCCGGGGCGTCAGCAACAGTTGTTAATGGAGCTACATGCTACTGGTAAACCTGTAGTACTTGTGCTGATCAATGGTCAACCGCTGACCATCAATTGGGCAGACCGTAATATTCCCTCTATTCTTGAAGCTTGGTTCCCGGGGCAGTTGGGCGGAGAAGCAATCGCACAAACACTATTTGGTGATTATAATCCAGGTGGACATTTATCTGTTACCTTTCCGAAATCAATTGGACAAATCGAGTTAAATTTTCCATTTAAACCGGGTTCACAAGACGGACAATATATTGTAGGTCCCAACGGATCGGGTAATACTCGGGTAAATAATGCCCTTTACCCGTTCGGCCACGGATTAAGTTACACAACCTTTGCATATTCAAACCTTTCGATCAAACAAGAAACCTTGTATTCGGAGAGTCCGATCACTATAACTGTTGATGTTACCAATACGGGAAGATGTATCGGTGATGATGTAGTACAGTTATATATTCATGATAAAGTTAGTAGTGTTATTACTTATGAATCCGTCTTACGTGGTTTTGAACGTATTACCCTGCGACCCGGTGAGACGAGAACCGTCACATTCGTTCTTCTTCCTGAAGATCTCCAGATCCTTGACAAACATATGGAGTGGACTGTTGAACCGGGTGAATTTGAAGTCCGTATCGGATCTTCTTCTTATGATATCAAGTTGAAAGATACATTTGTCATAAAATAAACGCGGAAGAAAAAAGCAGTCTTCAAGCTTGAAGACTGCTTTTTTGACCGTTAAAAAGTTAACGGTCAAAAAAGTATGAAAACAGCTATAAGTAGATCGGTTGTCAAAATCCTCTTTGTCGGGATAGGACTCTTTATTCCACAGAAATCCTCTCTTTTTTTCTCCGAAACAGGTAGATAATCTTTCATACATCCGGATGTTCCCACCTTCTATACCCGGATGTATACCTATTGAAGATCAGTATGTTCAGTGTACAAACATCCGGGTGTATGATAATTAATGTGCCCGGTCAGATAAAAAAAATACTTGATTTTGCATATTTTATATCCTGTTTTTAACAGAGGTATGAATAAGGAATTTATCTTCAATATTATTTATAAATGATTTATATACAAATATATAATAACCAATTCCTTACTTCCTGCTGAGTTTTCAGTGATAGAGGAGGGATACTGGTGCACTTGCCTTGTCTGAGTAAGGTTTATCGAAATAACCGGTATATTGATTTTGGTATGGCAAAAAGTAACTAAAAAAGTAACTGATTGTTGAAAATGGGTTATTTTTGCATTAAATACTGAATGTACATAGTTATGAAATCCAAATGCTTACACCTATTTCTTTGTTTATGTGTATTCTTACCTTTGTCGTCGAAGGATTTATATTTCAGACATATTGATTTGAATGATGATTTTGCACAACCTTCTGCTATTTCTATTTATCAAGATGCTCAGGGACTGATTTGGTTTGGAAATGATAATTTGAATGTGTATGATGGTCGAATGGTGCATTCCTTTCGTCTGTCTAATTATTTGGATGATGTAGAAGATAATAATATTCACGAGATTTGTGGAGACGGACATTCGTTTATCTATATGTTGGTTGACAAGAAAGTGGTTGCCTTTGACAAACAGACCGAAAAGTTTCGGATGCTGGGAGTAGAGGCGCAAGTTTTGGAGTATAACAACGGAGGCGTGTATTATGCTACTGATAATAAGTTGTTTCGTTATATCTCGGAGAGAGTGGCGGAAAATATTTGTATATTGCCGGATCCATCGGTCGTGATAAAAGATTTGCTTTGGGAAGGAGATACATGTTGGGTGGCTACCACACGCGGGGTGTATTGTTATGATGGAGATACAGTTCAGTTGATATTGGAGAATGAGTCGGCTACTTGTTTGTTCATGGATCAAATGAAGAGGCTGTGGATAGGTACATCTTCGGGTGGGGTGAAGATGTTTGATCGGAATCGGTGGATTTCTTGGCAAGAAAATGATCCTGTCCATCTTTTGGTTAATAATCAGATACGTGCTATTAATCAGGATGACAAGGGTAATATATGGATTGGTACGTATGATGGTATTACTGTTATAGCTCCATCTCTTGATAGTAGTTATCATTTGTTACATAAAAAACAGATCCCTTGGTCATTGAAACACTCATCAGTGTATGCCATCTGTAAAGATAGTCAGGGAGGAATGTGGGTCGGTACGTATTATGGCGGATTGAGTTATTTTAATCCTGATACAGAAAATTGTGTCTTTTATTCCAACGCTGGTGGAGCGGGAACTTTGAATGGTTTTTTGTTTGGTAAGATGACTGAAGATACAAAAGGTAATTTGTATGTGGCGACCGAAAATGGGACATTGAATTGTCTGGATCGTAATACACAGCAGGTGAAGCCGATTGACGAAGCCTTGTCGAAGCTGCCGGCTTTCACTACTAAAGCTGTTTGGCATGATGCTGTGAATGACCGTTTATATATCGGTACATTTCAATATGGTTTATTTTGTTATTCGTCCGGTCGTCTGGAATCGGTGGGTACAGATATGCTTGTGAATAATAGCCAGCGTATTATTACTGATTTGATTCCTTGGGAGGATCAGTTGATAGTTATTTCTCAAGATGGATTGTTTTTGTTGGATCTGGATACCCGGAAGTTGTCGCCTTTATGTTCTGATCCGAACTTTGATGAGCAAGCCGGAGGTATTATTCGGTCAGCCTTTTTGGATGCGGATAACAGGTTGTGGCTTGCCCCTGCGAACAAAGAGGTTGTATGTGTCCGTATGGACGATAGATCTCTTGAGCCAATACCTTGGGTGAGGAATAGGATAGGGAAGAAACCGGTACAAAGTATCACCGGTGTCGGACATGGGGATGTATATTTTGCTGTCGAAGGGATGGGAGTGCTGGTGTATGACCCATCGGATGGTTTCAAAGCGTGTTATAACCAGGAACAGGGGCAGTTGTTGACTAATAATTCTTTTCGTGTGTTGGTCACTCCTATGGGACGGTTGCTGGTTACTTCCAACCGAGGTATTACATTGTTGGACATGAAGACCGGAAAGGGGAGCCATACGTTATTGGGAGCATATTCTCCTTTGCAGCGTCTGAATCTTAATTGTGGCGTATATATTTCTCCTGTCGACAGTATGATTTTTATCGGTGGAGTAGGGGGAATGATTGCAATAAAAGAGGTTGACTTTTTGTCAAGAAAAACGCCTTATGAAATATTGTTTAATAATCTTTCTGTTAATAATATGTCGGTTCAACCTTCCGACTCTTCCGGTATTTTGCGTAAGTCGATTTTTTACACCACCGGATTTACTTTGTCTCATGATCAAAATAACCTAATATTAGGTTTTACTTCTACGGATTACCGTAATTTAGAAAATAACATGTTTGAATATAAAATGGAGGGATTAGACAAGCAATGGACACGTACTCTGGCATCAGCGATTGTCTATACCTCTATACCTCCTGGAAAATATACCTTATGCCTTCGTGAGGTAGGTGAGGATAAACAGATCAACCTGTCTATTTATGTCCGTTCTCCTTTTTATGCTTCGTGGTATGCTTTTGCCTTATATGGTTTATTAATTCTTCTGTTTTTGATCTGGTTGATCCATTTTAACAGAAGCCGGGCAGTTTTGAAGGCGTTGTTACAATTGGAGCAACAGGAAAAGGGGCGTATGGAGCGTTTGAATCAGATGAAATTAAAGTTCTATATTAATATATCGCATGAATTACGTACACCTCTTACTTTGATAAGTACTCAGGTTGATCTTGTTTTACGAAATTATGATTTGGATGGAGCGTTGCGAAGTAAACTATTGAAAGTACAGCAGTATACTTTTCAGATACAGCAACTTCTGACTGAAATTCTTGATTTCAGACGTTTGGAACAGGGGAAGATGCCGCTTCATGTCAGTCTGCAAAATGTGGTTGTATTTATGCGCGAGTTGTTTGATTCATTTAAGGATTATGCGTTGATTCATGGAATCCGGTATAGTTTTGAAGCGGTGGAAGATGATATACCTGTGTGGTTTGATTCGGTACAGATGTGTAAAGCATTTAATAATTTGCTTTCGAATGCGTTTAAGTTCACTCCAAATGGGGGTGTGATCCAAATGAACATCTTCCGTAGCAGAGAAATAGTGGAAATACGTATTTCTGATACTGGCTCAGGTATTCCTTTGAGCCAGCAGGCACATATTTTCGATCGGTTTTTCCAAGCAGATAATGCGATGGGTATTTCGTTTTCGGGAAGCGGTATTGGTTTGTCGCTGACTCATGAAATCATTATTCAGCATAAAGGGAAGATTGAAGTGGAAAGTGAATTGGGAGAGGGTACGACTTTTGTGGTTATGTTAAGATTGGGTGACGAGCATTTTACTTCAGAACAGAAATTGATGAAAACGCAAACTGTTGATATCCAGTCGTTACAAGGGGCGATGCAAGGGAATGGCATTATGCATTTATCGGATAGTTTGGACACAAATGATGCAGAGAAGCCATTTTCCATATTGTTTGTGGAGGATAACAAAGATTTGTTGCAAGTCCTGGAAGAGGCTTTTTCCATCAAATATAAAGTATATAAAGCGAGTAATGCTGAGGATGGTATCCGGATGGCAAAAGAGATGCAGCCGGATCTTATTGTCAGTGATGTAATGATGCCAGGTATATCTGGAACCGTAATGTGCCAACGGTTAAAACGTAAATTAGAGACATCGCATATTCCGGTTATTTTGTTGACAGCTCGTGTAGATTTGGAAAATGCTCTGGAAGGGCTTAAATGCGGTGCAAGTGATTATATTATGAAACCCTTCAATATTGAGTTGCTTTTGTTGAAATGTCATAATATCATTACTACTTTGAAACATCAGCAAGCTCGTTTTCAAGCGGATGTGGCCTCAGCTCCTTTCGAGTTGGCAACCAATCGTTTGGATCAACAACTTTTGGACGATTCAGTGCGTATCATAGAAGAAAATATGGAGAATAAGGATTTTGATATTGATATGTGGTGCCGTGAGATTGCTATCGGCCGTACTCGGTTAGGTACAAAAATCAAAGCGATAACAGGGTTGACTTTGAATGACTTTATGATTCAGGTCAAACTTCGTAAATGTGCCTCTTTGTTGGAGAAAACAGATTTGACAATTGCTGAGATTAGTTGGAAGGTTGGTTTTTCCAGTTCCAGCTATATGGGAAAAAACTTTAAGGAGTATTTCGGTATCACTCCGTTACAATATCGAAAAATGAAACAGAGGTGATGGAGGTATTGAGAGATATAATTAACGATAAGATATAGAAAAGTACAATAAAAACAGCATAGGAGATGATTATTGTCAGTCATCTTCATATGCTATTTTTATTGGGGGACATTTACAGAACTTGTATTAAATTTATCGGGCAGTAAGAATTTATTTTTCGCCCGGTAATAGCGGCCAGTTCGGGTCCGATCTGTGTTCACGAACCATGATATCTTTCAGTTCCGCTACTTTTTCAGGATACTGATCCAGTATATTATGCCGTTCCGATGGATCGGAAGCTAAGTTATACAATTCATAATAGGGCTTGTCACCACGGATATTCATGTGGACCAATTTCCACGGTCCTTTGCGTACAGCTTGGCGACCGTTCAGTTCCTGGAATTCAAAATACAGGAATTCATGTTCTTTCTGTCCCTTCCGGTTTTCCAGGAGGGGAAGCATGCTGACACCATCCATCTCCTTCTGTTTGGCTTTCGGATGGATGATTTCTTCGAAGGTCGGTAATACATCCCAGAAAGAACACATAAAGTCGGTTTCCGTATTCGGTTGGACATGTCCCGGCCAGGAAATGATCATTGGGACGCGAATGCCACCTTCGTACAAATCCCGTTTATATCCACGGTAAATGCCGTTGCTGTTGAAGAAGTCGGGATCGGCACCCCCTTCCATATGCGGTCCGTTATCGCTCGCAAAGATAATGATTGTATTATCATATAAGCCTTTATCTTTTAACTTTTGGATGATCTGCCCGACATAGACGTCCAGACGGTAAACCATAGCGGCGAAAGTGGCATGGGGATGGAACTGTGAACAGTAACCTCCTTTGCGGAAGGCGGGACTGCCCGGTTCGGCCCCTTTGTAAGGTTTTTCCGGATACATACCGCGAAATTTCTGTATGATACTGTCTTCCGGCACGATCAATTCCGCATGCGGAATGATGGTCGGATACCACATGAAGAACGGTTCGTCCGGATTCATATTGTCCAGATATTCCAGAGCCTTTCCATGAATAAGGTCTTGCGAGTAAGTACCTTTTCCGTACTGTACATTCAGATTGTTGTCTTCGAGTTCCACCCGTTTGTCGTTATCCCAAAGATGGTCGGGATAATAACTGTGTGCCAGCAACTGGCAATTATATCCGTAGAAAGTGTCGCAACCCTGATTTTTAGGATCGCCGGTCGAACCGATATAACCCAGTCCCCATTTGCCGAAAGCGGATGTCTTATATCCCGCATCTTTCATAACCTCGAAGATGGTACGGGCATTTGCAGGAAGTGGAAACTGTCCTTCCGGATCGAGTTCGAGGTTACCGCGGACAGGTGTATGCCCGCTGTGCGTGCCTGTCAACAGGCAGGAGCGGGAAGGGGCGCTGACGGTTGTCCCTGAATAACATTGCGTAAAACGCATTCCACTTTGTGCCAGCTTATCAATGTTGGGTGTTTCGAACTTTTCCTGTCCGTAACAACTTAGATCTCCATAACCCAAATCGTCTGCAAGGATAAAAACGACATTCGTTTTTTTATCCTTATTCTTTTCTGCATGGATGGAAGGAATTGCCAGTAAAAGACCGGTCGAAATTAGAATAACTTGTTTCATGATATTAATTTTTTGTTAAGATGTTTGCAAAATTATATTTTTTGTGAAAGATAATGATTTTTGAATATAAATATAATGAAGAAGTTAACTTTACTTTGGTGGATACGGTCGTTCTTATCGGCTTGGAGGATGTATTGGTAAATGAAAAGGCAATCCGTGAATTTTTTGAAAGATGAAAAATTGTACCTTTGTACAGTTGAATTAATAAGAAGAGAAAAACAGTGGCGAAGATAGTGGAAACCCCCTTGATGAAGCAGTATTTCGATATAAAGGCGAAACATCCTGATGCAATCCTGCTATTCCGTGTAGGCGACTTTTACGAAATGTATGGTGAAGACGCTGTGACCGGAGCTGAAATACTGGGTATCGTACAGACGAAAAAAGCGAACGGACCGGGGCAAACGGTCGAGATGGCCGGTTTCCCTCACCATGCACTGGACAGTTATCTGCCTAAACTGGTGCGTGCCGGCAAGCGCGTAGCCATCTGCGACCAGCTGGAAGATCCGAAGCTTACGAAAAAACTGGTGAAACGCGGCATCACCGAATTGGTGACTCCGGGTGTCTCTATCAATGATAATATCCTCAACCATAAAGAAAACAATTTCCTTGCCGCCATCCATTTTGGAAAGGATGTTTGTGGAATCGCGTTTCTTGATATCTCTACCGGCGAGTTCTTGACAGCCGAGGGATCTATCGATTATGTGGATAAACTGCTGAACAACTTTTCTCCGAAAGAAGTCCTGGTCGAACGAGGCAGCCGTAAACGTTTTGAAGAGGCTTTCGGTCCCCGGTTCTTTATTTTCGAACTGGATGACTGGGTGTTTACTTCGGAAGCTGCTAATGACCGCCTTCTGAAACATTTCGAAACGAAGAATTTGAAAGGTTTCGGTGTCCAACACTTGAAATTAGGAATCGTAGCTTCGGGTGCCATCCTGTATTATTTGGATCAGACGCAACACACCCATATTTCTCATATTACTTCCCTTTCCCGTATTGAAGAAGACCGTTATGTGCGCCTCGATAAGTTTACGGTACGCAGCCTGGAGTTGGTTAGTACGATGAACGAGGAGGGGACGAGTTTGCTGGATGTGTTGGACAAGACCGTTTCTCCGATGGGATCACGTATGTTACGCCGTTGGATATTGTTCCCCTTGAAGGATGTGAAACCGATTCATGAGCGTCAGGACGTAGTGGAATATTTTTTCCGGCATCCCGAAGTGAAAGAACTGTTGGAAGAAAAACTCGAACAGATCGGCGATTTGGAACGTATTATTTCTAAAGTAGCGGTCGGTCGCGTCTCTCCCCGCGAAGTGGTGCAGTTGAAAGTTGCCCTTCGTGCTATCGAGCCGATCAAGGAGGCTTGTATGGCAAGCGATGAGCCGAGTCTTTGCCGTATCGGCGAACAGTTGAATGCCTGTGCCCTGATCCGTGACCGGATAGAAAAGGAGATCAATAACGATCCGCCTTCTTTGTTGAACCGGGGCGGTGTGATTGCGACAGGCGTGAACGCTGAGCTCGACGAATTGCGTGCAATCGCTTATTCGGGAAAAGATTATCTCTTGAAGGTACAAGCACGGGAAATAGAGCTGACAGGCATATCAAGCCTTAAAATCGGTTTCAATAACGTCTTCGGGTATTATATCGAGGTGCGTAATGCCTACAAGGACAAAGTTCCTGCCGAATGGATACGCAAACAGACCTTGGTGAATGCCGAGCGTTATATTACCGAAGAATTGAAAGAATACGAAGAAAAGATATTAGGGGCGGAAGAGAAGATACTTTCGCTGGAAGCCCGTCTCTTTAACGAACTGGTACTTTGTCTTTCCGAATATATTCCGCCTATCCAGATGAATGCAAACCTGATCGGTCGTTTGGATTGCCTGCTCTCGTTTGCCAAAGTGGCGGAAATCAACCGCTATATCCGTCCGGATGTGAATGATTCGCAGGTGATAGATATTAAGGCAGGCCGCCATCCGGTGATTGAAAAACAGTTGCCTATAGGAGAACCTTATATTGCCAATGATGTCTATCTAGACGATGAAAAACAGCAGATTATCATTATCACAGGACCGAACATGGCCGGTAAGTCCGCTTTGCTTCGCCAGACAGCTTTGATCACGTTGATGTCCCAGATCGGTTGTTTTGTTCCTGCCGAATGCGCTCATATTGGGATTGTGGACAAGATATTTACGCGTGTGGGAGCTTCGGATAACATTTCGGTTGGAGAATCCACTTTCATGGTGGAGATGAACGAGGCTTCGGATATCCTCAACAATATGTCTTCCCGCAGTCTTGTCCTGTTTGACGAATTGGGGCGCGGAACGAGTACATACGATGGTATTTCTATTGCCTGGGCGATTGTCGAATATATCCACGAACATCCCAATGCCCGTGCGAAGACGCTGTTTGCTACGCATTACCATGAACTGAACGAGATGGAAACCTCTTTCAAGCGTATCAAGAACTATAATGTTTCGGTGAAGGAGGTCAATAACAAAGTGATCTTCTTGCGCAAATTGGTTCCCGGAGGAAGTGAGCACAGTTTCGGTATCCATGTGGCCAAGATGGCTGGTATGCCGAAAAGCATCGTAAAGCGTTCCAATGAGATCTTGAAACAGCTGGAAACGGAAAACCGTCAGGAGGGGATTGCTACGGAAAAGCGCAAAGGCAGCATTAAAAGCAAGCCTGTAAAAGGAATCGCTTCATCGGCAGATGGCTATCAACTCAGCTTTTTCCAATTGGACGATCCGGTACTCAGTCAGGTGCGGGATGAGATCAAAAATTTGGATGTCAATAATCTGACACCACTGGAAGCCCTGAACAAGCTGAGTGAGATACGAAGGATTATTACTGGAAAATAAGCTCTGCTTTTTACCTTGTATAACCCTATGTGTTAGGAGTGGTAAAGCTATGCATTAGCTACCGTAACACATAGGGTTTCTTTTGTCATTTCTTTTTTTCAAAACTTTTTGCCACCTCCTGTATATCCTCCAATGTGAATTTGCCTGTTATCCGGATGACTACATAGTCCGAATCTGTGTCGGCCAGCATGATCATTTCGTTGATTAGTTCACCGTTCTGTACGATGTAGAAAGAGGCACGTGTATCGTTGTCCTTGACTCGCATCAGTTCTTCATGCGATTTGCTGATGAGGCTGCTGAATTCTTTTCGCATCTGGTCCCGGACTTCACGCTTGTCGGAAGTGACGATTTGGAGGTTGTTTATTTTCCCTTTCAGATTCATCAGGTTAAGGCCACCACTTTCTATATTAGGGATCATGTCGAACATTTTCTTGGAGATGAAGACGGATGTAACATTATCCATATCGGCATATTTTTCGAATAATTTATCTTGGGCGAAGCACAAGCTGGTGCAGCACAGAAACAGGATTAGGAATATATTCTTGGATTTCATAAGATTAATCGTTTAAATGTTTGTTTAAAATATTGTTTACTTTATCGATTTCCTGCCCTGCGTCGTTTACCTGGCTGATACCTTTATTGAGATTGTGTGACAGCAGGAGCAAAGCCTTTTCGGCAGCGACGGCGGCATCTTCCGGATTCGTATAAGTGTCATGAAGCCGATCCGTAGCATAAGACGGTACATCGTATTGGAAAAAGCCGATGCAGAGCAGGATAGAGGCTGCGACTCCGCTTAACCAGTATAATGTTCGTCTACGGGTCAATGAACGAGTCTTCTTTTCCTCTGTGGCAGCCCAAGTGTCGATCTGCTCTTCCAGCCTGCGGGAAAGTCCTTCGGGTAAAGCCTGCTCTTCCTGGAGGGCTTTATTGATCAGTTCGTCTATATTTTTATCGTTCATATTCGTATGCATAATATTTTTCAAATTGTTTCCGGATTATTTTTCGTGCCCGGGAAAGTAGGACCCGTATGTTGACGGCACTCAGGCCGGTGATCTGTTCTATCTCATCTATCGAGCAGTCTTCGATTCCTCTCAACCGGAGGACTTGCCGCTGATTTTCCGGCAGACGGTTGATGAGATGGCGGACTTGCTCCACTTTATCTTGCATTTCCAGTTCTTTGTCCGGAGAAGAATCTGTCGAGAGGGTGACGGCTTCGGTGACATCTTCATCATGCCTGCCCGCACGGGGAGAACGAAGGAAATCGAGACAAAGATTTTTGACCAACGTCACGCAGAAGGCTTCCGGATTCCGGACATCGGCCAGTTCATTCCGACGGCTCCACAATTTATAGTAGGCATCTTGCAGGATATCTTCGGCATCGGACTTGTTTTCGACTAATGCGTAAGCGATCCGGAAGAGCTTGGGATGGAGAGGAAGGAACAGCCTTTTAAAGCTTTCAACATCCATTTTTGTGGTCGTTTATTACTTTTTCGATATCGGATGGTTTGATTTTCCCTTTGATACGGATCAGGGCATCATCGCCTCCGTCGGTGGTCAGAATTACCAGTTCACGGATGAGATCTTTGTCAATGCGTACCATTACTTTCGTACGGCTACCTCCTTCGTTGGAATTGACCATCGTTTCGTAATTCGGATCTTTCAGTTTTTTGATGGCGGTGCGGAGATCGTTCTTGACGGTACTACCACATTCCTCGAAAGAAAGGACTTCGATGCTTTTCACACCCATCGTCTCGGTGAACAAGCTGCTTATTTTCATCAAGAACGGGCCGATTGTGACGCGGGTTACGTTTTTCTGATTGGCAAAGTCGTTGAACAGTTTGTCCATGCTTTGGCTGTATCCTGCTTGGCAGGATAGAATGAGGATCAGGATTGCAATGTATTTTTTCATCTTTCTTATGTATTAACCATTATTTAATTCCGTTATTTCCGACTCTTTCAATGCGCGCTATTGAAGAGCGTTCATTAAATAGACGGGAACGGAAAAGAAGTTGTTACAAAGAAAGGGAAAAAATTATTTTTTTCTTTGTTCTCTGCTATTTCGACAAAGTAAACGCTGGAACAGATGAGTAATATGGCTACCAGTTGTGTCCAACTGAAACGGTCCTGCTCCAGCGTGAGCGATACGATGGTGGCGACAATCAGAATCAGATAACCATAGAGGGCTACCAGAGTCGTACTCAAATATTTCAGTCTGATGGGGATGAGTAAATAGCTGATGACGGTCGGAAAGATCAGGATGAACATCAGGATAAGGAAAGGTGTCTAATGCAAAGGTAATTCCATACCTTGGCATCGAAACCGGTTACCGTCGACACAATAAGGGCCGAAAAAGTTGCTCCTGTAAACGTTATGCAGAGGAAGTAAATGCATGGTTTGAGAGAGAAAAACCGTATCTTCGCGAAGATTTACGTCTGACGGATTTGCAACGGATCTTTCCTATCAGCCGTTCCTATCTTTCCCAATTGTTTAACCGGGAGCTGGGACAATCGTTTTCCGATTATGTCAACCAGTTCCGGATTGAGGAAAGCAAGCGTTTGATGGATACCGAGCCGAATGTCAGTATACAGGAGATTGCCGAACGTTCAGGATTCCATTCGATCAGTACGTTCCGGAGGGCTTTCCAGATGTGTACGGGTACGATTCCGTCGGAGTATAAGAATAGGAAATAAACACATAACGATCTTTATTCTGCCATGGAAACTGTTCAAACTACTACTGCCAGACCACATATTGTCTGGCTGGATGTTCTTCGTCTTGTCGCCATCCTGATGGTGATTGCCATCCATTGTACCGACCCGTTTAACGCTTCGCCTGAATCGCGGGCCAATCCGGAGTTTAATTTTTGGGGGTCTGTTTACGGCTCTATGCTGCGTGCCAGCGTGCCGCTTTTTGTGATGATGACCGGATTTCTTTTGTTGCCGGTCAGGCAGGAAGCTTCCACCTTTTATAAGAAACGCATTCCGCGTGTGTTGTTTCCATTCCTGATCTGGTCTGTCTTGTTTGATCTGGTCCCCTGGTTCATCCAGTGGGTAGGAGGTAGCCCGGAACTGGTGACGGATTTTTTCCCTTGGGAACCGGATCCTTCGGCCTCGTTCGTAGAGGCGTTGAAGACGATCGCTTTGATTCCTCTAACCTTTACGGTCTATGCGACGCCGATGTGGTATATCTATGCGCTGATAGGGCTTTATCTGTATATGCCGATCTTCTCCGCATGGGTGGATAAGGCGTCGGATAAGGCGAAGCGTATGTTTCTGTCACTTTGGTTTATTTCGTTGTTTATCCCTTATCTGACGGAGTTTGTCTCGCGTTACCAGTTCGGAACCTGCTCATGGAATTCATTCGGCCTATTTTATTATTTTGCTGGTTTCAACGGCTATTTACTGTTAGGACATTATTTAGGGAAAAAAACGGAGGGGTCGCTTGGCAAGACCTTGTCAGTGACGATTCCGCTGTTTTTAGTTGGCTATTTTATTACATGGGCCGGTTTTCGCTATATGACATCCGACCCGAATGTGAGCGAGGAGGGGATGGAGCTGTTCTTTACTTATTGTTCGCCTAACGTCTTGTTGATGACGGCTGCCGTTTTCCTGTTGGTACGGAAAGTACGGATCACCTCGCCGGTTATTTGCCGTGCCCTTGCCAATCTGACCAAATGCGGTTTTGGCTTGTATTGCGTGCATTATTTTTTTGTCGGTCCTTCTTATATGTTGGCACAGTGGATCGGGACACCTATTCCGGTGTTGGTTCCAGTTTCGGCTGTTCTTACCTTTATTTGTTCATGGTCATTAACTTATCTGGTGAGTAAGTTGCCGCATGCGAAATATATCATCGGCTAAGGTACTTTTTTTTTGTTCGGCTGTTTGTACAAATGATGTTAAATAGACATTCATTTGGAGGAATGATAGGAGAGGCGGTAACAGACAAATGCGACGCGCCTGCTGTTCGGAGCCGTCTTTTTTCATTCTCCATACCTGTATCAAACCTGTGCGTACAGAATTGCCCCCCCCTTTGGAATAACGTAAATGTCATAATAGGAGTGGGGCAGCGCACTGTGCAAATTATCTGAAAAGAGAAGTTCTACCACTTATTATACAGCACCACTTTGCGAGAGTCACGTACGCTCATGGTCGGGAACCAGAGATCGCCTGCTGTCAGACCGCATTCGTCGACGGCTTGCAGGCAATATTCCAGTTTGCCGAAATCGGCATCGACATTGTTCGTCCCGAAAGTGAACTTGATTCCACGTTCTTTCGCTTTGCGGATGATGTCGAAGCTTGGGATCTTATAGCGTGCGTTGATTTCGAGTGCGATGTCGTATTTTTCCAATACATCCAAGACGCGGTCAATACGCTCGTCGGTCCAGTATTTGTCATATTCTGCATTCAGCTCTTCCGGCAGGAAAGTCGGGTTGGCATAGATATCCGCTGGTTCGTTGGTCAGGATCTTGACGGTCTGGTCCACCAGATGATCCATATATTGTTCTTTGGTAACACCGTCGTAGTGCACCTCTTCGGGACGGTATATTCTTGAGAGGCGTCCTTTATGGTCCACAATGGTCATTCCGTCGGTAAAAAGGTAGTCGAATACACCTAAAGCCTTTTGCGAGAAGGTTGCTGTCCATTTACGGCCTTCCCCTTGTACGCCACGCAGGAAAGGCATATCTTTTACTTCGTTATAGTATTCATACACTTCCTTGTCGTCGGCAAGCATACGGCCAACGCCACCCTCGCCGGCATTGGGAGCCACACCGTAGTTGATACCATAGTTCATCGACATGGCGTGCGCCATTTCCTTCGTCAGGCCACCTTTCAAATGCACATGGTAATCTATCACGGGGAAGTTCTGTTGCTGGAAACGGATCACAGCATCGTTCTGTTCGTCTATCCGTGGCATTGTGTCTGCTTCATTGACTGCTTCTTTCTTCAGACGAGTCATGTTGAGATTACGAAAAGCCACATCGCCGCTCATGCCTTTTAACGCAATAGAACCGTGGCTGAGCAAACGTCCGGCATACTCTTTCGTGCGATAGGGGTGTGCGGGTTCGGTATAGCATACTACTGTCGTGTCGTTTATGGCAACCGATATGTTATGCCCGCGGACAGCTATTTCGAAATCGAACCATTTCCCGTCTTCGGCCGGCGAACGGTAGAGGTTGCGCACGGAGGTGAGGCTACCACTTTTACGTGTGCCGTCGATGGCCCCGTTCCGGAAGGCCACTTCATAGCCCGATTGCCCGTCGGTATGGAATAGCAAGGCGGCTTCCGCATTTTCCTCGGTGCGGGCTTGTCCGGTCAATATGAAGTTCTCGTATTCTCCTTCGGCAAACCAGATCGATCCGGCTGTCACGGTTATCTTATTGCCGTCGGCTGTCCCCATTTCGGGATTGCTGAAACGGTTGAGCGGTTCTGCAACATTGTATCGTATGCAGCCGGTAAGCCCTAAGATGCAGATCAAGGCTGTGATGAACACTGTACTGGTTTTATTGATCATAATGTATAAATCAGACGTTAAATCGAAAATGCATGATATCGCCATCCTGAACGATATATTCTTTTCCTTCGATGCTCATCTTTCCTGCTTCTTTGACTGCAGATTCCGAACCATAGGAGATATAATCCTCATATTTGATGACTTCGGCACGGATGAAGCCTCTTTCGAAGTCGGTATGGATCACACCGGCGCATTGCGGGGCTTTCCAACCTTTATGGAACGTCCAAGCGCGGCATTCGTCAGGGCCGGCTGTCAGGAAGGTTTGCAGGTTCAGGAGTTTGTAAGCGGATTTGATCAGGCGGGCAACCCCGGATTCTTCCAAACCGATCTCTTGCAAGAACATCTGGCGTTCCTCGTAGGTGTCGAATTCGGCAATTTCGCTTTCGATCTTGGCGGCCACGACCAGGATTTCCGCCCCTTCTTCTTTGACTGATTCACGGACGGCCTCTACATATTTATTCCCGTTCACGGCACTGGCTTCATCGACGTTGCAGACATACATCACCGGTTTGTCGGTCAGCAGGAACAGATCGTGTGCGATCTTCTGCTCGTCTTTGGTCTCGAACGTGACGGTGCGGGCACTTTTTCCCTGTTCCAATGCCTCTTTATATTTGCAAAGCACTTCGTAAGCAATCTTCGCCTGCTTGTCACCACCGGTCTGAGCTTGTTTCTGCACCTTGGCGATTCGGCTGTCGATGGTTTCCAGGTCCTTGATCTGTAGTTCGGCGTCAATGATTTCTTTGTCGCGCACCGGATCGACACGACCATCCACATGAACGATATTGTCATCGTCAAAACAACGCAATACGTGCAGGATTGCATCTGTTTCGCGGATATTGGCGAGGAATTTGTTTCCCAATCCTTCTCCCTTGCTGGCTCCTTTCACGAGACCGGCAATGTCTACGATTTCCACCGTAGTAGGTATAACACGTTGGGGATGTTCGATTTCTGCCAACTTGTTCAGACGCTCGTCCGGTACGGTAATCACACCTACGTTCGGTTCGATCGTACAGAACGGGAAATTAGCGGACTGTGCTTTTGCATTCGATAAGCAGTTGAAAAGAGTTGACTTTCCTACGTTGGGAAGTCCTACGATGCCACATTGTAATGCCATTATTCTTGTATTGTTATGATTTTATCTAAAAAATTCTATCTGCAAAGGTAAAAATAATATCTGTATTGGCTGTATCTGTATGTTTCATAATGTTTCCTTGCTACAAGAAAACTTATCTATATGTGCAGAAGAAAACATCAGTGTGCCTGTTAATTTTGTAATCGGTGTCAGTGATTATATAATTACTGTCACTGATTATATAATCACAACCACTGATTATATAATTACTGTCACTGATTATATAATCACAACCACTGATTATATAATCACTGTCACCGATTATAGAATTAGCAGGTACTTAAGAAAGAATTTATCCGGGACAAAAAGTTTTTTTCTTCCCGTAGAAATAAGAAATTGTTGCTGCGGAATTTGATGCCCTGTCATTTTGAAGGTAAAAGGGTTTTCATTTTAAGGCTAAGACGTGCTTGTATAAGCAAAAATATCCCAATTTTTAATCGTATCTTTGTCGCTCATTGAAATAATTCTACTTTTTTATGTATAAAAGCTTTAAAGGTTTCCACTTGGTGGAAGCATATCAAGAATTGAAAAAAGCGAAACGATTGGCTGATGACAATGATGTGGCGCGATACGTGAAAATAGCGATTGCAGTGACCGTTTTTGCTTGTGTGTGGTTTATGCCGAGTGCGATGTTCGGATTGCCGAATTTGTCTGTTGTGGAACATCGGCTGGTTGCTATCTTCGTCTTCGCTACATTGATGTGGGTATTGGAGGCAATTCCTTCGTGGACGACATCTGTTTTGGTAGTCGTCATGTTGTTGTTGAGCGTTTCCAATAGTGGTTTCTGGTTTCTGATGCAAGGGATGCCGGAAGAGGTATTGGGGAAAACGGTCAAGTATAGTTCTTTATTACATTGTTTTGCCGATCCTATCATCATGTTGTTTATCGGTGGTTTTATTTTGGCGATCGCAGCGACGAAGAGCGGTCTGGATTCGATGCTGGCGCGTGTGATGTTGAAGCCGTTCGGTACGCAATCGCGTTTTGTGTTGCTCGGTTTTATCATGGTGACGGCTATTTTTTCCATGTTTTTGAGTAATACGGCAACTGCGGCTATGATGCTGACGTTCTTGGCTCCTGTCTTGAAAGCGCTTCCGTCAGATGGAAAGGGGAAGATAGGATTGGCGTTGGCTATCCCTATTGGAGCGAATATCGGTGGGATGGGAACGCCTATCGGAACGCCGCCTAATGCAATTGCGTTGAAGTATCTGAACTCTCCGGTGGCGGAAGGGGGTATGGGGATGGATATCGGTTTCGGTGAATGGATGTCTTTCATGATTCCTTTTGTTTTCGTTATCTTGCTGATCGCTTGGTTCTTGTTACTTCGTTTGTTCCCGTTCAAGCAGAAGACGATTGTTTTGGATATTGATGGCGAATGTAAAAAAGACTGGCGTTCGATCGTGGTTTACATCACGTTTGCCATTACTGTTTTGTTGTGGGTGTTTGACAAGGCGACAGGTGTGAACTCGAATGTTGTGGCGATGATACCGGTCGCTGTGTTCTGTGTCATCGGGGTGATTACCAAACGTGATTTGGAAGAGATCAACTGGAGTGTACTTTGGATGGTTGCCGGTGGCTTTGCTTTGGGGGTTGCGCTTAACGAAACCGGTTTAGGGAAGAATTTGGTGGCTTCGATACCGTTTGATACTTGGTCTCCTGTGTTGGTGATCGTGGGTTCCGGATTGCTTTGCTATGCGATGGCGAACTTTATTTCCCATACGGCGACGGCCGCTCTTCTGGTTCCGATCTTGGGTACTGCTGGTATGGGGATGTCCGATCAGTTGGCTCAGTTAGGAGGGGTGGCTACATTGCTTATCGGTGTGGCTATCGGATCATCGTTGGCAATGGTTTTGCCGATCAGCACGCCGCCTAATGCTTTGGCGCATGCAACAGGCATGATCCAGCAGAAAGATATGGAAAAGACAGGCCTGTTCATGGGAGCTATCGGCTTGATATTGGGTTACACCATGCTTATCCTTTTAGGATCGAACGGTATGATTTGATATGTCCCGGTTTCGTGCTGGGACACCCAAATCCACTCAATTAAATTGTTTTTATTGCTGTTCGATAAAAATCTGCAAAGATAAAAATGTATGGCTCGGCTGCTGATAATCAGCGGTCGGGTTTGTTTTTATCGGCGGATAAGCCCTTTCAGTCAAATAGGGAAGGTTCAGAAGGACTGCCTGAAACCGATGCAGTTTTACTCACGGGCGAACGAAAGAAGGGGCAGTACCCTATTTAGGTACTGCCCCTTCTGCTTATGCCGGAACGGTTGATAGGTTCTTTTGTTTACACATTATTCCGTTTTCATTGTTCCCGGGTTGATGATACTTCCACTGATAGATCGGCTTCCATTAGCATTCGTGATATAATAAACAACCAATACATTGTTGTTGTCCATCACTACAGGCCAAGAATATCCGACATCCGTTCCACGTCCGTTATCATCACGGATGATGAACTCTTCAGCTGTGGCATAGTCCGTACATTCCGCATCCAGGATCCGGCAGCGGATACCACATGGTTCCTGGCGATAACCATAGGTCAGGAAGACACGGTTGTCCGGCAGTTTGGTGAGAGCCATTGCATGGCCGGTGAATCCCATGCTTTCCCATTTGAAAGTTTTTCCACCATCGGTAGAGCGGGAGATACATGTTTTATTTTCGTTCATGCGGATGAATGCGACGATATCTCCGGCCGGTGTTTCATAGACAGAGGCTTCGGTGAAAGAGTTGTCATTGTCCTTTGCGACTTCTCCGCTGTAAGTCCATGATTTTCCGTTGTCATCCGAAACCATTAAGTGAGTGGAGTATCTTTCAGCCATGGCATCATCCAGGCGGTTGACAACCCAATAAATCCGTCCGCTTTTTCCTTGATACAGTGAACCGCGGTTATAGGCAGCCAAAGGATCGCCGAATACATCCTTGTATTCACTGCCGTCCACACGGGGAGGATAGATAGGAGCGGACCATGTCTTTCCATTGTCAGTCGAACGTAAGACATATCCTCCTAAAGAGACGAATCCACGGTTATACAATACTGGTTGGCTCAAACCGTTGGCCTGCTCGATACTGAGTTTGCACCAACTGTAGCCAGTACAGAGCAAAGAACCGTCGTTCAACCTGAGCAGACTGGGATCTTGTGTACCTCCATAAGGATCGGCATAAACCATTTCAGGATCTTGTGTCCAATTCTCACCGTCATTGGAGCGGACAGATCTCAAGTAGCTGTTGACATGGGTGAATGTATAGTTCGTTTCTCCGAACAACAGATTGTCGGGTGCACTTCGGAAAGCGACAAGATATTCTCCATTGTTTTTCACAACGGAAGGATTGGTTACATAAAATTCAGGATTCTCATAGATAACAAAATCTTTTATTTTGCTTATTGGCGTAGCCTCCACCGGCCCGGGTGTATCGGGCTCCTGTGGTGTATCGATATCTGAATCACTACAAGACGGGAACGCTAATGTCAAGGATAAAAGTAGGGTTGAGCAGATGCCTGCTGCTTTAAGATTTGATATAATCGTTTTCATACACTATGTTTTTATTAATTCTGCTGTCGTGACAGCTGTTCTTAAGCTGTTTGTTATTACTTTTGGGGTTCAATCTCAATAATGCTGCCTGCAATATGACGTCGTGGATCTCCTCCCGGACTGGTGATGTAATAGACAACCAATACGCGGTTGTCATCCATCACAACGGCCCATGGATAACCAACGTCCGTTCCTGGCCCATTATCATCACGGATGATGAATTCTTTCGATTCTTTGTAGTCTGTTCCTTCCGGATTCAGAATACGGGCTCTTACACCACACGGTTCCCGGCGATATCCATAAACCAGGAAGATCCGGTTGTCCGGCAGTCTTGTCGCAGTCAAAGGCAGACCATAGAATCCCATATCATCACATTTGAAGGTTTTTCCTCCATCTGTTGAGCGTCCGATCATTGCATTTCCCGGATAATCGGACCGGATGAATGCCAGGATATCCCCTTTCGGCGTTACATACGATGAAACTTCGTTACACATGGGGACACCACCCGGGTGAACTTCTGACATATATTGCCATGTCATACCTTTGTCATCCGAAACAATCAAATGGGTGGATGTTTTTTCCAAAGGATAACCGTCCATACGGGCTACAACCCAATAAATCCGTCCGTTTTCCCCTTCATAAAGTGCACCGCGGTTATAAGCGGGATAAGGATTTCCTAATGGATTGAGGTATACGCTTCCCGGCAGGCTGGGCGGGTAGATCGGACCTTGCCATGTTTTTCCATTGTCAGTCGAACGCATGATGTATCCTCCGATACCGGCAAAACCATTGTTAAAATACATCGGCTGTTTCAATTGGCTTGCAGCCTCTGAACTCATGTCTGCCCATCCGTAGCTGGTACAGATCAATGTACCATCACTTAGTTTGAGCAAACAGGGGTCCTGTGATCCGCCGAAAGGGTGGGCAACGATCAGCTCAGGATCTTTACTCCAGTTTTCACCATCTGTCGAACGAACCAGCACGCAATGGCTGTTCGGGTCTGTATGGTTATACCAACCTCCCAGTAACACTTTATCCGGAGCACGGCGGAAAGCGACGATGTATTCTCCTTCGCTTTTTACAACCGAAGGGAAAGTGCAGTAGAACCGGGAGTTCTTATAAATTTCGAAATCTTTTACTTTTCGCATTCCCGGACCGTCTTCAGCACAGACTTTGATAGTAGTTCCAGAAAGGAATGTCAATACGAATAATACGAACAGAGAACATAAGAGATCTGTCCCATTTTGAATAGATGAGATACGTTTCATATAAGTTGTTTTTTCAATGAATTGTTTAATAAGTTAATTGTAATTATTGCCATCCCGGTGTCTGTTTCAAGACTCCTCCGGAAAGATTGATCTCTTTTTGGCTGATCTGCAGGAATCCGCCTGTTGCCTGAATGCGTTCTGTAAGATTGAAATTTATCTTGGCTTTTGTACCGCAATTCCATACATCAACACCATTCTGATTTTTATCAATGATTGCTCCGGCATCCTTTCCATACCATCTCAATAAATCGTAATAGCGAGATGATTCTGCAAAAAGTTCGTGGAGACGTTCCCGTTGCAAAGCTTCCAGAGAGTAGGAGGCAAGAGGTTTCAAGCCGGCTCTTTGTCTGACAATGTTCATTCCTTCTATTGTTTGGGTCAATTCCGAATGCATGAGCAGTACATCGGCAAAGCGCATCAAGACCAGATCCTGTGTATTGGCAAAAACGTAGTCGTCTTTCGCATTATCGGTGAAGACAGAATAGAGCGAATAGGTCTTTGCCGCTTTGTTTTTCCAGACATTGATCGGGACATATTTCTTTTGCCACCAGCCAGTCATCAACATTTTGGTCGATACGATGGTCTGTCCTGGATTAACAAGTCCCTCTTCCGGATCGTTGGCATCAAATACAGAACCGCTCCGGCGGATCACATCGTCCGGTTCGTCTTGTTTCCATTGTTCTACGATGCGAGGATTTACAAAACCACATCCCCAGCCTTGCCCGAACGGGAAAATGGCCGCTTCATCTGCTACATCCGGGAATCCGAAAAAGACACAGACATCATTATGGTAGTTTAGCCCCCAGTTACCGTTGATACCGAATTGTACGGCAAAGATGGTTTCTTTGTTCTCTCCTGTTTCTCCAATCCATTTGAGTCCTTTCCCTTTGTTATAAGCATAGTCTTCGCCTGTATATTCATTAGTGTAAGGCCATAATTCGCGAAAATCCCGGATTAGGCCATGTCCACTGTTCTGAATACAATCATTCAAGTAACCGATCACTTCATCTTTTGAGATGTTTCCACCTTCATAGAGGGGTAAATTGTCAGATTTGTAATAACCTGTATAAAAGAGAAACACACGTGCCAACATGGATTCTGCCGCCCATTTGCTGGCATGGCCCAGCTCGGATTTCAATATGCTGGTGAATGGAGTGGAAGGCAATAACTCGATTGCATGTTTCATGTCGGAAGCTATGAGTGCGAATACTTCAGATGCCGGATTCCGGGGGATATTGGCTACATCTGAATTCGGATATAAGGGAACGTCTCCATACATGCGGGTTAGATCAAAATAGTATAGACCCCGCATGAAATAAGCTTCACCTAAGACTTGATTCCGGTTTTCTTCTGTTTTGAATGTAATCTGGTCTATGGCCTCGATCAGTTTGTTACAACGGTAAACACCTTTGTATAATCTGGGCCAGCGGTTAGAAAACATTTCTATAGTGTAATCATTCAAATTCTCTTCATAAAGCATTTCGGGTGAAGAACCGGGAACATCACCTCCGAACATTTCATCGGAAAAGATAATCGGTCCCATGAATGATGCCACTTGGTTTTCATGCAGAATGTGGTAACATCCTGCCAATGCCTGTTGTGCATCATTTTCAGTGAGAGGAAAGTTCTGATCGCTTTTTTGGGTTTTGTCCTTTGTGTCTAAAAAATCATCACATTGGACGAACGTCATCGATAATACTGCTAATACAGTGCAGTGTATGAATTTATAAACGTTTTTCATGACTATTAGAATTTAATGTTTGCACCAAATAAGAATGTTCTCGGGGTAGGATACATGCCGACATCGATACCTCTTGCCCAATAGTTCATACCGTAACCGATTTCCGGTTCCATTCCGTAATAACCTGTGAATGTATAGACGTTTTGAACTGTCATATAGAGGCGGGCTTGGCTGAGAGGCATTTTAGGAAACAGATTCTTGAAATCATATCCTAAAGTGATGTTCTGTATGCGCAGATAATCTCCGTTTTCAACATAAATGTCGGAGAAGTCATTCCAGTTACGTGTGGATGCAGCGTCAATACGTGGATATCGGTTGGATGTCCCTTCTCCGTGCCAACGGTTTTCGTAGACGTGCATGGTCCAGTTTTGTTTGTAGTTGTTCACATCTTTATAAGTGGTTGCTATTTGATTACCTAACACCCCGTTGGTAGCAATGAGCAGATCAAATCCTTTGTAGGCGAAGTTCAATGTAAGGCCGAGTGTTGCATCCGGATTGGGATCACCGATCATAGTTCGGTCATCAGCATCGATTCTGCCATCGTTGTTTGTGTCTACATAGATCAGATCACCCGGTTTGGCATCATTATATTTAGCAGCCGGATAATTATCTATTTCATCATAATTCTGGAAAACTCCCGCTGTTTTATATCCATAGAAGTAACCGATGGGGAATCCTTCTTGTGCACGGTAGATTGAGACGTAGTTTGTCACGAATGAACTGGCTTCTCCATCAATGTAACCTTCATTATTGGCGATACGGGTTACTTCATTTTTGTTGACTCCGATGTTGAATGTCGCTCCGTAATTGAAATCTCCGACATGATCATTCCAATTCAAAGAAAGTTCGATACCGTTATTTTTGACATCACCTCCGTTGATATAAGGAGCTCCAGATCCATAAGAAGCCAAAATAGGTGCTTGTACCAGCCAATCTTTTGTTTTCTTTTGATACCAGTCGAATGTCAACCCCAGTCGGCCATCCAAGAAACGTGAGTCAAATCCAAGGTCAAATTGCTCGGATGTTTCCCAAGTGACGTCTTTATTTTGCAGAATACTTGGATAGGCTCCAACCGTCCATGTGCTTTTGTCTTTGTTGAAGAAATAGTATGAGTTGTCAAACGAGTAGAGCGCAATGTATTGGAAAGGGGCGATGCTTTGATTTCCATTTTGTCCCCAACTGGCCCGAATTTTCAAAAAGTCCAACCAGTTTTTAGCCGGTTCCATGAATTTTTCATTGCTGATGACCCAACCTGCAGAGACAGAAGGGAAATATCCCCAGCGTTTTCCTCTGGCAAAATTGGATGAACCATCGGCACGAAGAATTAAAGATAACAGATAAGTCTCCTTAAAATCGTAGTTGATACGGCCGAAGAAAGAAGAAATAGCTGTTTCCTGGAACGGTGCTCCTCCAACATAGGTCCCGCTTGGATCAAAAGTCTGGATGTTACTCAGATAGGCAAAATCCAGCCCTTCGAAGCTGGTGTTTTTGTTTCCTCCGCTGATGCTTTCTCCCAGATTGGATCTGTCGATGGATTGTCCGACAAGAGCACTGAAATTATGATTTTCATTGATTTTGAATTTGTAGGACAGGGTGTTTTCCCATTGGTATCCATAGCGTTGTTCCTGACTTTGCGCAACTGTCGCTTCGTTTCGGTATAATGTAGGACAGAGATAATATATCGGTCCGTAGGAACGACGTGAGTGTGTGTTGAGTGAGAATCCGAAATTGGTTTTGAAAACAAGATTCTTTATCGGTTGGATTTCCGCATAGACGCTACCGATCAATGAGTTTCTTTTATTTACAGATTGAGCATTGTTGTAATAATAATTACCAATCGGATTCGGGGTAGGAGTGTCGTATGACAAGGCTTCGTGGTAATCGCCGTTCTCATTCATCAATGGCATCAATGGGCTTGCTTGCAGAATAGTGCGTAGTGAATTGTTGAATTTGTTTCCTGTTCCGAATTCACCGACCTCTTTTTTATGGGCATAGAGTAATGTTTCGCCAAATTTCAGAATATCATGCGATTGATTCTTGATAATGGTATGTTCGGTGTTTATACGCAGAGCATAACGTGTATATTTGGGTACAATAGGTTGTCCGATGATACCTTCTTGTTCGGTATCAGAAAGGCCGATTGAATAAATGGACTGTTCCGTTCCACCGGTAATATTGAGAGAATGGTTCTGGATCAGTGCATTTTTGTTTTCAGCTTCATTCAGCCAGTTCGTTCCGGTCCATCCGTTTTGTATCGCATTCCAGTTGGGAAGTGTGGAGAAGTCCGGATCCGGTGTCCCAATATTGTAATTGGCTTCATTCTGAAGATCAATGTATTGTTGAGCATTCAGCATTTCAAGTTTTTTGCTGATATTCTGGAAACCTACATAACCATCATACGAGATATGTGCTTTACCTGCTTTACCACGTTTGGTAGTGACTAAAATCACACCATTGGCAGCTCGTGCACCATAAATGGCTGAAGAAGCAGCATCTTTCAATACATCGATAGATTCGATATCAGAGGGTGGGATCTGATTGATGTCTCCTCCTACATATCCGTCTATAATGTATAAGGGGTCTGAATTACCGGTTGTACCGATACCACGGACATTTACTTTAAAGCTACTTCCTGGCTTACCTGATTCTTGTGCGATAGTTACACCTGGAGATTGGCTTTGCATGGCGGTCAATGGGGAAGTCGTACTTAGTTTTTGTAAATCATCACCTTTTACCTGTATAGTTGCACCGGTTGTCAGTTTCTTTTTCTGTACACCATAACCAACTACAACCACTTCTTCCAGATTTTGAGTGTCTTCTCGTAGTTTGACTGTGATTTTGTCTTGTCCTTGGATTTTGATTTCTTGGTTGATAAATCCGATATACGAAATAACGAGTGTCGTTCCGGATATTTGTAGGGAAAAATTTCCATCGATATCCGTGATCGTGCCATTGGTTGTCCCTTTTTCGATCACATTGGCTCCGGCTATACTCTCTCCATTCGCATCAACAACAACACCTGTGATTTTTTTTGTCACTTGTTGGACGATTGCTGCGTAATCCTCTTTTTCTTTGTACAAAACAATGTGTTTGTCATTGATTACATATTTTACATCGCTGTTTTTTAATATTTTGTCCAGTACGTCCGTAACACTTTCGTCTTTGACGTTCACCGATATTTTTTGATCGGCATTGATTTGTTTCAAGTTGTAGGTGAAATAGAATGAGCTTTTTTGCTCAATCATTGAAAGAACTTCTTGTAATGGTTTGTTTTTAATATTAAGCGAGAATTTGACTGTCTGCGAATAAGTGACATTCGCTGCGATTTGCATAGTTCCTAAAAATAGAAATAAAAAGATGCATCTCATGATAAAAAGACTTTTTTTGAACAATGGTCGATTCTGAATATCACCGATTGTGCATTTCATGATAAAATTCATACATTTGTAAATGATTAGTTGGTAATAAATTTAGGTGTCTCTAAGTTATTTGCTAATTTGAGAACCGGGGATGTTTGCGGCATCTTCGGTTCTTTTTTATGGATTGCTCTTATCTCATAGGCTTGTTCTTGATTTTAGGGTTTATATATTTTTATCTGATCTCCTTGTATTGTGTAATTTATTTTACGGGTATCTTTTAGCAGATTCAGAACCTGATCAAGGGTTGCAGTCTCTTTGAATCGACAGGTAAATACCTCGGTGGATAGCTCCGGATCGGTGATGGTAATGTGAACGTCAAATTTACGTTCCAGTTCTTTGCTGATTTCATCTAAACGTTGATTGAGATAAGCCGCTTCTCCGGAGGTCCAGGATCTGATAAGTTCTGCATTCGCGATTGTTTTGATTTCCAGTTCATCTTGGTTGGAATAGATGATCTGTTGATTGGGTTTCATAGTTATTTTGTGTTCATGATTATTTGTCTGGACTTCGACGGAACCTTCGGTCAAGGTGATGAATGTCGATTCGTTTTTGTATGATTTTACATTGAATTTTGTTCCTAATACTTTTATTCTGAGTAAATCACCTTGTACGAAAAAGGGCTTTGATTTGTTTTTTGAAACTTCAAAAAAGCCTTCTCCGATGAGTGTCACTTTTCTCTCTTTGGATGAAAAATTGGCGGGATAGGTAAACTTGCTTTGTGAATTGAGCCATACTTTTGTGCCATCTGAAAGAATGAGTGAGACCCGTTGTCCGTTAGGTACTTCTATGATATTCATTTCCTCCGGATTGTTATGGAGAAGGAAGAACATATTGATACTTAATACTCCGATCAAAATAGCCGCCGCTGCATATTTTATCCAAGGCAATGATAGCTGGAATTTGGGCCTTTGCTGTGTAATATTTTTCTTTTGGAGTCCGGACATGAAGTGTTGGTATGCTGTCTCGATTTCTTTCTGGTCAGAAAAGCGTAGTTCATCTTTCAATCCCCAGATCCGTTCCATTTCGAATAGCCATTCTGCATGGGAACTCTCCGCAGCGGCCCATCGCTCTAATTCCTGAATTTCGCCAGGACTACAATGATGGTTTAAATATTTTATTAATACGTCTTCGTTCATATATTTTCTGTAGTGTGTATATAAAGAAGACAACTGAGTAGGGAGGAACTACGTAGCAGAATGCAAAAAAAATTAGTTAAGATGATAAAAAGCGGCCAGAAGTAGCAGTAGATCTTTCAAATCTTCGCGCAGAAAGAGAACCGCGTGCCGTATATGACTTTCAACAGTCCGGTATGATATATTCATGATTTGGGCGATTTCCTTATGGGGTAAATCCTGGTAATAGCACAGACGAAAAGCTTCGGCTGTTTTCGGTGGGAGTTTTTTGACAGAGTTTTCAATGACTTCTTGGAGATCTTGGATGATCATTTGTTTCAATACATCATTTGAATCGGTTTTTTCATTCAGAAAAGTGATTCTTGCTTCGGCAAGTCGTATTTTGGCTTCGTAGTCTTCCACTACCATTTGGTGTTTCAAGTAGTTGAGACATCTGTTTTGGATACATTTATAGAGAAAAGACTGGATATTTTCGGTTTCTATGGTAGTTTTTTGTTCCCAATAAGATGTGAATACGTCCTGTACCAGATCTTTTGCAATGTGTTCTTCTACGAAGCGGCAGGCTAAGGACATTAATTTCGGATAAAAATATTCGAAGAATGTTTTGAATGAAGTGTGGTCTCCTTCTTTTATTTTTTGTATGTCTACAGATAATAGCACGATTTATATTTTTATTGCAAAATAAATGATTTTATCTGTAACAATTGTATATCTCCTTAGATAAAATTAGGCAAATCGTATTGAATTGAGTTGGAAAAACATACCTCGGAAGAGTGTCAATCTTTTCCGAAGGTATGTTATATTGTCTTTATTTATCTGGGAAGTAAATCAATGCGCTTCCAGCCAGTTCATCCCTTCACCGCAGTCGGCGATCAGGGGAACTTGCAGTTGGACTGCATTTTCCATTTCATCCAATACGATTTGTTTTACTTTTTCCATTTCGTCTTTGTAAACGTTAAAGTTCAATTCATCGTGTACCTGGAGGATCATCTTGCTTTTCAGGCCCTCGGTTTCGAAACGGTTGAAGATGCGAACCATGGCAACTTTGATGATATCGGCTGCACTGCCCTGGATCGGAGCGTTGATCGCGTTTCGTTCGGCATATCCCCGTACGATCGCGTTATGGGAGTTGATATCCGGCAGGAAACGTTTGCGCTTGTAGATCGTCTCTACATATCCTTTTTCTTTCGCTACCTCGATGCTTTCGTCCATGTATGCGCGGATGTCTGGATAGGTCTTGAAGTAGCCTTCGATCAACTCCTTCGATTCTGCGCGAGGGATGTTCAGCCGTTCAGCCAACCCGAAGACAGAGATTCCGTAGATAATGCCGAAATTGGCCGTTTTCGCTTTCCGGCGCATGTCGGAAGTGACTTCTTCGACCGGAAGGCCGTATATCTTGGCAGCTGTGGCGGCATGGATGTCGGCCCCGCTGCGGAAGGCTTCTATCATATGGGCATCCTGGCTTAGGTGAGCCATGATACGGAGTTCGATCTGCGAATAGTCGGCGGAGAAGAAAATACAATCTTCATTTTCGGCTGTAAAGGCTTTTCGGATTTCACGTCCTAATTCGTCGCGTACCGGAATATTCTGTAGATTCGGGTTGGTCGAGCTGAGGCGGCCGGTCGAGGTGACTGCTTGGTTGTAGGACGTGTGTATCTTGCCGGTTTCCGGGTTGATCAGTTCGGGCAATGCGTCGATATAGGTGCTGAGTAGCTTTTTCAGTCCGCGATATTCGAGTAGTTTTTCTACGACGGGATGTTTGGAGCGCATTTTCTCCAGTATTTCTTCACTCGTGCTGTAGCTGCCAGTTTTCGTCTTCTTCGCTTTCTCTTCTATCTTGAGGTGATCGAAAAGAACTTCGCCGACCTGGCGGGCGGAATTGATGTTGAACTTTATTCCTGCCAATTCATAAATTTCTTTTTCCAACTTCTTGAGGGCGGTCGTCAGTTCTTCGGATGATTGCTTCAAGGCGATGGTGTCGAGCGTCACTCCCGTATATTCCATTTCGGCTAATACATATATTAAAGGCATCTCTATATCATAGAAAAGCGATTCGAGTCCTTCTTTGTCCAGACAGGGGGCAAAATAGTTTTTCAGCTTGAGCGTGATATCTGCATCCTCGGCTGCGTATTCGGCTACCTGTGGAATGGGGACATCGCGCATGCAAAGTTGTTTTCTGCCTTTCGGACCGATCAGTTCCTCGATGCGTATCGTTTTATATTTAAGGTAGGTTTCGGCAAGGTAGTCCATGCCATGACGCAATTCGGGATTCAGAAGGTAATGAGCGATCATCGTATCGAATAGAGGGCCGGCTATCCGGATTCCATATTTGCGGACGACAAGGATATCGAATTTTATGTTTTGTCCGATCTTGAACGATTTCGGATTTTGCAGGGCGGGGGAGAAGTGGGCAAGAACTTTGTCTGCTTCTTCGCGGGCTGCCGGAACAGGGACGTACCAAGCTTCGTTTTCCTTCACGGCAAATGACATTCCGACCAATCCGGCCTTCATTGGGTCTATACCATCTGTTTCCGTGTCAAAAGCAAAAAAATCCTGTTCGCTCAAAAAACGCCCTAATTCTATCCTTTTTTCTTCTGTATCAACAAGATGGTATGTGTGAGGAGTGGAGCTTAAGTTCGCGAGAGTCGAATATTTGGGAACAGTCGTAGGTTCGGCCGCAAATTCTTCAAAGAGCGAGCCTTGAATCGGGCCTGTCGGAGCTGCTTTTTTCCTTGTGCCGGTTTTTGCCGGTGCCGGTGCTGCTTTGGACTCCGTTTTGACTTTTTCCGGTTCTCTGTTCATTCTGTTAATAAATGTTCGAAATTCTAATTCGGTGTAAATCTCTACGAGGCGCTCTTCGTTCACTTTTTCCCGGATGCATTTGGCGGCATCGAACTGGATTGGGACATCCGTCTTGATTGTTGCCAGAAATTTGGAGAAACGGATTTGTTCTGTGTTCTCCGTAACCTTCTTCTGAAGGGAACCTTTCAGCTTGTCGGTGTTTTCCAAAAGATTCTCGATTGTTCCGAATTCGGCCAATAATTTCTGGGCAGTCTTTTCACCGACACCCGGACATCCGGGAATATTATCGGAACTGTCGCCCATCAGTCCTAAAAGATCGATTACCTGGTCGACGGATGTCAGGCCGTATTTGCCCAGAACTTCGGGTATTCCCATAATCTCGTAATCACCGCCGAAGCGAGGACGGTACATGAATATATGTTCGGACACCAATTGACCATAATCTTTATCGGGTGTCATCATATAAACCTCGAAACCTTCTTTCTCGGCTTGCTTGGCAACCGTACCGATGACATCGTCGGCCTCATAGCGCGGAATTTCCAGTATCGGGATGTTGTAGGCTTCTATGATGTCTTTGATGAAAGGGACTGACTTGCGGATATCTTCCGGTGTCTCTTGCCGTTGTGCCTTGTATTGTTCGTAGGCTTCGTGGCGGAAAGTCGGACCTTTCGGGTCGAAGCCTATCGCAATATGGGTCGGGTTTTCACGTTTCAGGACATCTTCCAGGCTGTTGATAAAACCAAAGATGGCCGAAGTGTTCATACCTTTGGAGTTGATACGCGGATTCTTGATAAAAGCGTAGTAAGAACGATAAATCAATGCATATGCATCTATGAGGAATAACTTCATCTCTTTTAACACGTTTTAGTGTGACAATTGTCGGTAAATGTACGAAAAAACTCGCTTACTCGATACTTTTTGTTACTTTTGCGCATCTTAGGATCAATTATGAAGGATAGAAGTAAAATAGAACAACCGGTTGCCGTAGAGTTTAAACGTTTTAATGATGAGTTTGCTGCTTCGCTGCGAAGCGAAACGAATCGTTTGCAATCGGCTATTGACCAGATACTGAATGCGAGCGGAAAACATGTCCGCCCCTTATTAGTACTTTTGACGGCTAAAGCATGTGGGCAGGTAACGGATAATACGATCAATTCGGCTGTTCTGTTGGAACTGCTTCATACTGCCACACTGATTCATGATGATGTGATCGACGAGACAAAACAGCGTCGCGGGGTTCCTTCCTTGAATGCCATATTCGATAACCGCATTTCTGTCTTAGTGGGCGATTATGTCCTTTCCACCGCGTTGATCCGTTCCATCCAGACAGGTAATCTGCAAATCATAGGTATTGTTTCCAATCTCGGACGCGATCTTTCGGAAGGGGAGATCAAGCAGTTGGAAACGGCCGAAGAAAGCATCATCGACGAATCCTGCTATATGCAGGTGATACGGAAAAAGACGGCCATGCTGCTTTCCGCTTGTGCCGAGATCGGTTCTATTTCTGCCGGAGCATCCGGTGAGATGGTGGGAAAATGCCGTGAGTTCGGTGAATATTTAGGTTACTGTTTCCAGATCAAAGATGATATCTTCGACTACTTCAAAGAGGCGAATATCGGCAAACCGACCGGCAACGATATCCGGGAGGGAAAGGTCACGCTCCCCTTGCTGCACGCGTTGCAGACGGGTAGGAGAGAAGAGGCAGAACATTGCCTTCATATCATAAATGAAAAAGACTTTACCACAGAGAATATAGATTTGCTGATTGATTTTGCGAAAGCGAACGGGGGAATCGAATATGCTGAACAGCGTATGCAAGTATATCATGACAAAGCGGTCGAGGTTTTGATGACACTTCCTGAATCGGAAGCACGCGAAGGATTGCTGCTGCTTGCCGATTACATCGTAGAACGCCGTAAATAAGTTTTTACGTTTTACTGTCATACTATCATTTTCTTCTTGTATTCTTTGAATATCAAGCTGATTCAGATATGATAGTTGCTTTTCCATCTATCATGTTTATCTATCATACCATCATGTTCCCCTTTTGTTAAAGTATTATTGCTTGAAATACAGCTAAATAAAGATGTCTCTCCGTTGAATGCGCATAGCACCTTGGAAAAACTTCCGGAAGATACAGAGAAAGATGAATAAACTGCTTATATAAACACGACGACACCCGGATGTAGGCGATCCCTGCATCCGGGTGTTCGTTTAAGGTAGATCCCGGGTGTAGCAGGTGGAAACATCCGGGTGTAGCCGAATTTATGTCGTTATCTTTGGAAGAAAAGACTATGGGCTTGTGAGAAATATTCCGTTGCTTTTCTTCTTATTTTCCCAGACGGTGTTCGATGTCTTCCACCAAACTGCTGGCTCCTATGCGGAACAGGTCTTTATTCAACCAATCGTTTCCTAATACTTCCTTGACGATGGTATAGTAGCGGACAGCCTCTTCTGCCGTGCGGACACCGCCTGCAACTTTAATACCGACACGCTTTCCCGTGATGGAATGGTACTTTTTCAAGACTTGGCACATCGTGTAAACGGCTTCCGGAGTGGCTCCCGGATAACCTTTCCCTGTCGATGTCTTGATGAAGTCCGCACCGGAATAGACTGCGAGGACAGCCGCCTTCTGAATGCTTTCGGGAGTCTGGAGAGCACCTGTCTCAAGGATGACCTTCAGTTTGGCATCACGGCAGCTCTCTTTGATCTCTTGAATTTCTTCGCTAAGTTCGTCATAATTTTCTTCGAGGAAATAGCCTAAGTTCATGACAACGTCGATTTCATCGGCTCCCTGCATGACGGCCATCGCTGTCTCGGCAATCTTTATTTCCATGAAGGTCTGCGAGGAAGGGAAACCGCCTGCTACGGACGCAATCTTTACCTCCTGTGCGGAGAGGGCCTCTTTTACCGTCTCAACAAACAGGGGATAGGTGCAGATGGCGGCAACGTTGGGTACGTCGGGGCGGGTTCCTTCGAAATCGTTCACCTTGTCGACCAGTTTCCAGATGCTCTCTTTCGTGTCGATACTGGTGAGGGAAGTCAGGTCGATGAAACCGTGAATCTGCTTCAAAACGTCGGGAGTGAAGTTGTCGTTCCCATGTTTTCCGAGCAGTGTTTTTACCCGTCCGGTCACTTCTTCCGTTGTGCCGGCCGCCTCGAATTTGGCGAATGCTTGCTGGTATTTATTGGTGTGGAGATGTTCGGTGTCTTCATCATGATGGTGATGTCCGCATCCACATTCGTGATCGTGTTCGTGTACCATAATCTTATAGTTTTTTATTGTTTATATGTCGTTCTTTATCCCGGTTCGTTTTCTTTTGCAGATTCTTTTCGAAAGCGGCGGTCAGATCGACGCCTGTCTGATTGGCAAGGCAGAGTAATACCCATAGGACATCGGCCATTTCATCGCCTAAATCACGGTGTTTGTCGCTTTCCTTGAAAGATTGTTCGCCGTATGTGCGGGCCATGATGCGAGCCAGTTCGCCGACTTCTTCGGTCAGGATGGTCATATTCGTCAGTTCGTTGAAGTAGCGGACACCATACGTTTTGATCCAGCTGTCCACCTGCTCCTGTGCCTGTTTAAGCGTAATTTCTGCCATATCTTTTCATTCTTTGTTTTGTGAGTCGATCCAGATCGTGACAGGACCGTCGTTCACCAGTTCCACTTTCATGTCGGCGCCGAACGTGCCGGTCTGCACTTCCTTTCCGATCTGCAAGCCCATCTCGGCGCAAAAAGCCTCGTACATCGGAATGGCTATGTCCGGTTTGGAGGCATGGATATAGGAAGGGCGGTTTCCCTTCTTTGTGGAGGCGTGCAGGGTAAACTGGCTGACCACCATCACTTCGCCTTCCGTTTCGACGACAGAACGGTTCATAACGCCGTTTTCATCGTCAAAAATGCGAAGGTTGGCAATCTTTTTGCACAACCATTCGATATCCTCCTGTGTGTCGCGGTCTTCAATACCGACCAGTACGAGCAGGCCTTTCCCGATTTTGGATTTCAGCTGTCCGTCTATGGTCACGGAGGCATGTTGTACCCGTTGTATCAATGTTCTCATATCTTTATTTTAAACCATTTAATAATGCTTTTGTTTTGGCTTCTCCGATCACTTCTTTCAGTTCGTCGAAGCTGGCTTCGCGTATTCGTTTTACACTCTTAAAATGACGTAAAAGTAATACTTTTGTCTTTTCTCCGATCCCTTTTATCTCATCTAATTCGGATTTTGTCTGGCTCTTACTTCGCTTATCCTTATGGAAGGCGATAGCAAAACGATGCACCTCGTCCTGTATTTGCGTGAAGAATTTGAACATGAAACTTTGTATCGGCATGCCGATTGTTTCGGGAGGGAAGCCGAACAGGAGTTCCGAAGTCCGGTGTTTTCCGTCTTTTGCCAGTCCTGCAATCGGAATATCCAGATGTAGTTCGTCCCGGAGCACTTCGCGTACGACTTCCATTTGTCCCTTTCCACCGTCGGTGATGATCAGGTCGGGCAGGGGAGTTTCTTCGGCGATGGCGCGTTGGTAACGGCGGCGTACGACCTCTTTCATCGAGGCATAATCGTCCGGACCGACAACCGTTTTGATGTTGTATTTCCTGTAATCCTTTTTCGATGGTTTCGCCATTTTGAAGACGACACACGCAGCCACCGCGTTGCTTCCCTGTATATTGGAGTTATCGAAGCACTCGATATGAGCCGGTAATTTGGAGAGATGGAGTGTGTCCTGTATCTCTTTTAAAAGACGTGTGCTGCGTTGTTCCGGATTTAGCTTTTCCGCCTGTTTCAGTTTGTCGACCTTATATTGCTTCACGTTCATTTCCGATAATTCCACTAACTTCTTTTTGTCTCCGCGCTGTGGAACGGTGATTGAAACGTTTTCCAGTTCTATGTCCAGCGGAAAAGGAACGATGATTTCGCGTGCAGTGCTTTTAAAACGATTGCGCATTTCGATGATACCTAAGCTGAGCAGGTCCTCTTTCGACTCGTCTAAACGCTTTTTATATTCGAACGTATAGGCTTGCACGATTGCTCCGTTGCCGATATGCAGGTAATTGATGTAGGCGGAGTTTTCATTTTCTGCTAACGAAAATACGTCTATATTGTGGAGCATCGGGGTGACTACTGTCGATTTGGAACGGTAATTTTCGATGACTTCATACTTTTCTTTGATCTTTTGTGCCTCCTCGAATCGTAATTCTCCGGCCAGTTTTTGCATCTCTTCATACAGATGCTTGCTTATTTGCGAGATATTCCCGCGTAGGATTTCCTTTATTTCGGAAATGTTTTGTTGGTATTCCTCCAGTGTCTGTAATCCTTCACAAGGTCCTTTGCAGCGCTTGATATGGTATTCGAGGCATACCTTATACCGTCCTTTCGCAATGGATTCGGGAGTAAGAGGATATTTGCAGGTACGTAGCGGATACAGTTCTTTCAGCATTTGCAGCATGACCTTTGCCGTATAGATGGAAGGGTAGGGACCGTAATAGCGCGAACCGTCCCGTACGATATTCCGGGTTTGGAATACGCGCGGGAAATATTCGTTCTTGACAACGATGGACGGATAGGTTTTGTCGTCTTTCAGCAACACGTTGTACCGGGGACGATATTGCTTGATCAGGTTATTCTCCAAAAGAAGCGCATCCTCTTCCGTGTCGACAACAAAATATTTGATGTCTCGTATCTGCTTGACCAGGACACGTGTTTTGTTGCTGTCGTGTTCTTTGTTGAAATAGGAGGAAACGCGACGCTTCAGGTTCTTTGCTTTGCCTACATAGATGATCGTTCCCTTCTCGTCAAAGTATTGGTAGCAGCCTGGCGATTCCGGTATGACGGAAAGGATGTTTTTTATATGTTCCTCGGTCGCGTTCATTTCTTTTTGCATCTGTTTCTATCCTATTTTCAGTCTTTTACGCTATTGTTGTTAAAGTAAATGTTTCACGTGGAACATTCCACGCTCAGCGCCCCAGCATCACCAGAAGGATATTGATGTCGCTTGGGGAGATACCCGGAATACGGCTTGCCTGGGCTATCGTGTCTGGGTCTATCCGTGTCAGTTTCTGGCGGGCTTCCGTAGACAAAGACTGGATCGCATTGTAGTCAAACTTGCCTTTGATATGGATATTTTCCAGGCGGTTTATCTTGTCGGCGATGATCTGCTCGCGGCGGATGTAGCCGCTATACTTGATTAATATTTCTGCCGCTTCGATGATCTCTTCTTTTCGTGAAACAGGGACCTTGTCCAGCTCTGTCCGGAATGCCGGAACCAGTTCCGCGATATTCTCCAAGGTGATCTGAGGACGTGGAATCAGTTCGATCAACTTGCATCCGTGCGCAAGCGGGGTAGTGCCCAAAGCCTCCAGACCACTGTTTATATATTGCGGTTTGATGGAGTAGTTTTCTGCAAAAGAAATAATCGCATCCCGGCTTGCCTTTTTCTCTTTCAGCAAATCGTAACGATCCTGTTTCGCCAAACCGAGATGATACGACTTTTCGGTCAAACGCATATCCGCATCATCTTGGCGGAGCAGAATGCGGTATTCGGCACGTGAGGTAAACATGCGGTAGGGTTCGTCCACGCCTTTCGTAACAAGATCGTCGATCAACACGCCGATATAGGCTTCGTCGCGTCCTAACACGAACGGTTCTCCGCCATGGCAATTGATATGTGCGTTTATTCCGGCCACCAATCCTTGTCCGCCGGCCTCCTCATATCCGGTTGTTCCGTTAATCTGTCCGGCAAAGAAGAGGTTGCGGATTAGTTTTGTTTCCAAATTATGGTGAAGTTGTGTCGGATCGAAGAAATCATATTCGATAGCATATCCCGGACGATAGATCTGTATGTCCCGGAATGCCGGGATCTGTTGCAAGGCACGTAACTGGATATCCAACGGAAGGGAGGAAGAGAAGCCGTTCAGGTAATATTCCTGCGTTGTTTCGCCTTCCGGTTCCAAGAAGAGCTGGTGCTGGGGTTTGTCCGCAAACGTCACGATTTTTGTCTCGATGCTCGGGCAGTAGCGCGGGCCGATACTTTGGATTTGTCCGTTATACAACGGGGAGTCGGGGAGACCTTCACGCAAGACAGCATGGCAGGCTTCGTTGGTGAACGTTGTCCAACAGCTTAGCTGTTTTAAAACACGGTCCGAAGTGTCCATATAGGAGAACTTATGGAAATCGTTTTCCCCAGGCTGTTCCGCCATTTCATCGAAGTGCACGCTACGTGCATCGATACGTACAGGCGTTCCGGTCTTCATTCGTTCGGATTTGATGCCCAGCGAAACTAATTGTTCGGTCAGTCCGCTTGCTGCCGGTTCGGCTATACGGCCACCTCTGATTTGTGTCCGGCCGATATGCATAAGTCCGTTTAGGAAAGTTCCATTTGTCAAGACCACGCATTTTGCATGGAACTCGACTCCCATATCGGTCTTTACACCACATACGGTATTCCCGTCGAGCAATAATTTGTGTACGGTATCCTGCCAGATATACAAGTTCGGGAGGTTTTCCAATATTCCCCGCCAGCATTCGATGAAACGGGCACGATCACTTTGGGAGCGCGGGCTCCACATGGCCGGTCCCTTACTCTGGTTCAGCATACGGAACTGGATGGCTGTCCGGTCCGTCACAATTCCCATATAACCACCTAAGGCGTCGATTTCGCGGACAATCTGCCCTTTGGCGATACCACCGACCGCCGGATTGCAACTCATCTGCGCAATCTTGTTCATGTCCATTGTAATGAGAAGTGTCTTCGAACCTAAATTGGCGGCAGCCGCTGCGGCTTCACAGCCTGCATGACCGGCACCTACCACGATCACATCGTAATTGAAAGTCATTGTCCTAATTGTCTTTGTTTCTTTTGCAAAGATAATAGTTTGTACGGGATTTTGTGTATATTTGTGAGTCTTGGAATATCTAAGTAATACTAAAGGAATAAGAGTATGGAAACCCGGATATCTTCTTCTTCGATGGACAATGCCAATAAAATAAAAACGTCTGTCATGCTTCTGCTTTTATATGGCATCTGTATATTTCCGGCTTGGGATGGCAATCTGTCTGTTTTGTTAGGTTTGTTTGCCGTCAGTTTGATCCTTTGTATGCTTACTCGAGGATTTATGCCAAACCGTTTTATTGTGGATGGAGAAAAACTGGTGATAGATGCGTATTTTCGGAAGACGTATATAAACATAGAGGAAATCCTTTCGGCTCGCGAGGTCGACCGGCTGGATTTAGGAATAATGATCCGTTCATTTGGTGTCGGTTGGTTGTTTGGTGATCTCGGATATTTTTCTTCTACTGCTATCGGACGTGTAAAAGTTTTTGCCCGGCGTTCTGATAACCGTATTCTGATTACGACTTCCCGCCGTGGTAACTTTATCATTGCACCCGATGATCCTGAATTTATCCATTATCTGAACCAAGCGATACTTTGGAGATAGGGAGAAACAATATGACCCTATTCTATCATAACCGCCAGTGCAGCGTTTTACTGGTTCTGAGCATCTTATACTTATGATTATAAGTCTAAAAGAAATGATATGAAAAAGTATGTACTTTTGTTAGGGCTGTTGATACCGGTTGTGTCGGTTTTGGCCCAGGAGACGTCTGTCGGGAAGTCGATATTCTCCGTTCATGCAGGGCCTTCCTGGTATTTGGGGAAAATGATCGGAATCACGAACAACTCCGATGCTTATCGGAATGATTTGCGGAATGGGATCGCCTGGGATGCCAATTATTATTTCTTAGGAGACAAATATATCTTCGGTTCGTTTAAACTCGCTCCCGGACTTGTCTATCAGGGTGGACGTTATAAAAACACTCATGACGAAAGTTCCGACAAGATACTGATGCATTATATCGCGCCTCAGCTTGCCTTAGTTTATGGTGAAGCAGAAATACAATCTGTCTTTATCGACCGGGGTGGGATATCAGCATTATAAAGATAAAAGTTTTGTGTACGGCAAGCCGCGGGATGTGTCAATGAATAAACTGGCCTATAATCTGTCGGCGGGCGGCGAGTATCGTCTTTCTCCGCTGGTGGGGATTTCTGCAAAATTGAATTGGATCGTTACCTCCTCCGAGAGCTATTCGGTCAGGTATCACGGTCAGAAATGGCAGGTCGAATCTCCTGAATTGAGCGGTGGCGGAGGATGTTTCTCCCAATTATCCTTATTGTTCGGTATGAATTTACACTTTTAATCAGATACGGTTATGAGACATCTGTTATTTATCTGTTTGTTGCTGTTTTGTGTGGCCTGTGAAGAGAACGAATCGGTCGATCCGACGATCATGCCCGAAGCTACTACGACCGGGGCAAATACATTTGGTTGCTTGGTTGACGGCTGGGTGTATACAAGCGGCCGGTGGGGGATGCCTTCTGCGGAATATTTGGAGCGGGAAGAGGGTTCCAGCGTGACGGTTTCGGCGCAGGTCGGTCTCGGTTCGTATATCCGTTTTACGATTGCCGACCCCAAGGAGGGAGAAACGCTTCCTTATGTGAATCTCTCTTTTGAAAATCAAAATATGGAAGATGGCAAGGTCTACATCTCCCGTATGTCGGACGGCGTGTTCAGCGGCACTTTCGAGGGAGGACGCATTACGGAAGGTCGTTTCGATTTGAAATATAAGGAATGAGCAGTTATTTAGATGGCTTGGTTTATAATTGTTTTAATACTTCCATCACATAGTTTCGCCGTTGGCGGGAAATGCTGACCGAGGCTCCGTCCTTCATGCGTATATATCCACCGTCGCTTTTGATGAAACTTTTGATTTCATCCAGGTTGATCAGATGTGATTGGTGGACGCGAAGGAAATGGTAAGGGGCCAGTAGTTCGTCGAACTCCTTGAGTGTCTTCGATACGATCAGTTTTTCTCCCGATTTCAAATAGAAAGTTGTATAGTTGCTTTCTGATTCGCAACGGATGATGGAACCGATTTCTACAAACTCTATCTTATCGGCGACTGACAGGGCTATTTTCTTTTGTCTGTCCAATGCTTGCGTGTTGTGCAGGAGGTTCTGCATCCGTCTGTTTTCCTGTTTCCGGAGGACGATGTGGACTGCCTTGTCTACGGCATGCGTCAGTTCTTCCGGGTTGATAGGCTTCAATAGATAGTCGAGCGCACTGAAGCGAATGGCCTGGATCGCATAGCTGTCGTAAGCGGTCACGAAGATTACCTCGAAAAGAATCTCAGGAAGACTTCTCAAGAGGGAGAAGCCGGTATCGTCGCCTAACCGAATATCCAGGAAAAGGATATCCGGTTTAGCTTCGGGCAGTACGGTGCGGGCTTCGGTGACGGAGCTGCAAATGGCCGATATTCTAATTTGTGGACAATGGTTCCCGATCATGCGAAGCAGGTTCTCCCGGTTCCCCTGCTCGTCATCTACGATTGCTGCGGTTATTTGGGTGTCCATATTTTGTCTTATAAAGGGATGGATAGCCGGACATGGCAACCGGAAACAGATTCTTTTTCTTGTCTGTTTTCAATTGTAATGCCGATTTCCGTATTGTATAAATCTTTTAATATCTCGAACTCGTTGCTGATGGCACGGATACCGAAGCCATCTTCCGTCTCTGTTTCCATTCCGGGACCGTCATCTATGATGTCGATAACCAGCAACTGGTCTTGCAAAGATAATCGAATTATGATTTCTCCCGTACCCCGCGGAGCGATTCCGTGTTTGACGGCATTTTCGACGAAAGGCTGTATCAGCATCCCTGGAATCTCGATCGCATCCGGTTCGATATTTTTGCCTACCGCCAGCGAATAGGAGAAGGGGAAACGGAGTTGTTCGAGCTTCAGGTAGAGTTGTAGTTGCTCTATCTCATCGGAGAGGGAAACCAGTTTCTTTTCGGAAGTCGCCAGCACTTTCCGTAGTAGGCGTGAAAAGTCGATCAAGTATTCGTTCGCCTCCTGATTGGCCGATCGGTTGATCAGGTTCTGGATCGAACTGAGCGCATTAAAAATAAAATGCGGGTTCATCTGGGAACGGATGGCGCGTAGTTCGAGTTCACGGATATGGCGGCGGTTACGTTCCTTCTTTTGCTTCCCTTTCACCCTGGAATAATAAGCGATACCGATGATTGCAGCGATTAAAAGCGTACCTAATACTCCTTCTTTGAATCCTTTTAGAAAATCGTTGAAAGATTCGTCTTCCCGTTTCAGGTCGTTTTGAATGATTTCTAAGGCGGGTTTGGGATCAAATCTCCAATTCGTAAATTGCCGATGGAGGATGGTTCCGTCTTCACGCATCAAGAGGGTAAAGCTTATATTGCCTAATACCGCCTTCAGATTCTTCAATTGTTCTTCCGAGATTGCTTTGTAGGGCTTTACCCGTTTGGCATTATCGGGACGGAATCGGGAATATAATTCAAGGCGGACCACGGAGGATAGCCCTTCTTCTTTGAGTTGTTTTTGCAAGTCGAGTGCATTTTGGAGGTTACTGGGTGAAAGTCCGTTGTCAGATGATAGATGTAACAGGACATACTTTCGGTCGCTTCCTTTTTTTAACTGAAGGTTGTCGGTTATCAATCCGGTTTCCCGAATATTCTTTCCAGCTTCAAAAGGCAATAGTTTATCGTATGTTCTTTTTACCGGATTGGTCAAGGTGGTATCCGGGCAGGAGCGGATGAAATCGTTGTAATCCTCTTCTATTCCGGATAGCATATTGTTGTGCATTAACTGTTGTAGAGTTGATCCCGTTGCCATATATTTAGGAAAACCGGAAAAGAGTTGTTTATTTAGGCTATACTCTTCCTGCGGGGATAGTTTCCCTTGCTTGTTCAAGCACAGGTTGTCGGATTTGAATTCTTGTTTTTTATAGTTTGAATATGTGTGTAGGAAATAATAGTAAGTTGCGGCGTCTGTCTTTTGCAAGCTGTATGCAAAGTCGATAAGCGGATTGACCGATGCGAAATAAGGAGCTTGCCAGTCAAGCAAACCGCTTTCTTGCCAAGCCTGTTTGTCGGTGGCCCTCATATAAAACTCGAGGACAAACATCCCTTCGAAATATCGCTCCGAACGTTCGAACACCTTTCGCCAGTATGGATCCAAATGCTTGAAATCCTCCTCTAATGCAATTTGAAAAAGGGAATCACGGGTTTGAAATGCTTTTTTTACCTGGTCAGGAGTGATAGGGGCCAAACTGTGCATGTCAGGGTCATATATGTCCGCGAACCGCCGAATATTGTATTGGACATTGTTCTGTTCGCTTCCCCGTCCCTGATAATGTCTTTTGTGAGTCGTGGCAAATAATTTTTTGTCTTGCGTGATGGAATCCCCCGGAGTGAGCAGGAGCGTCATCCGTTCGCCCACTTTGTATTCTGTCGGGTAGGCGATGAATATCTTTTTGTGGACGGTCGAATCTTTGGACAAATCAAAATAGACATAGCTACACGTAAACTCCGTATTCGGAGGAAGGGAGAATGAAGCGTCGATGACCCGTGTGTTTTGTGTCAACAGGGGCATCCCGTCTTCCTGCCAGCCGATCAGGAGATTTTGTGCCGCTGGTGCAAGCAGTTTGTCCAAGAGTAAGGAATCTGGGACGGTCGTTTCCGGATAGGCGGACAACCCTGCCTGTCTTACTCCGAAAGGAACATAGTTTTTCGAGTAAGAAAAGATTGTTTCTTGCCTGTCTAAAGTATGTGCTTTCCGGCTTTTCCGATCGTATGTGACGCGCAGGAACCGTTTGCCGATCATCTCGTGATCGAACGTAAAGTCCTGCTGATAACGGCTGTCAAAATAGTAGAAACCGGGCTTCTCGGTATCGTTCCGGCAATCGTATAGGTTCTTGAGCGTAAAATCAAGGGTGAGGGTATGTTCATTCAGATCCGTGACGGTCGCCCTGAAGATGACTCGTCGGATGTTTTCCGCCCGCCAGGGAACCTTTTCTTCGATGCCCGGAGCCACGTAGGGATAGTAGTGGACGGACTCGATTTCCATCCAATCGCTCTTTTTCAAAGAGTCGGGGGTATAGGGAACGGACGTTTCAGCCGAACCGCTGTTTACCAGGAAAAGGAGAAACAATAGGAGTGCTGTTTTCATACCTGTAAAAATAAGATGAATAATTGAATTACCCTTCAAAGATATCCCGTAAAGACCGCTTATTATTGACTTAATGAGCGGATGGTTGTTTTGAATGAGTATTTGAAATAAAAGTTTGTTGTATATTGTTTATTTTATTTCTGACTTTGTGAAAAGGATGGAATTATGAAAACTGTAGCAGCCACTTCTTTCAATCAGCCCTTTAGCTTTCCCCCTTTATAATCTCGGATAAGATCCGATGCTTCTAAAAATTGGCAGGACGGGATTTTGCCGTTTAAAGGTTTTGATTTTAATATATCCTAAGGATTACTTTTTGTGTTTGACCAACATGATCACCCGATTGTCATCCTCTTTCAATGTTGCAGCGACTTCTTTTAGTTTACCTTTCAACTTCCCTTTTTTATAGTCCTCGCAAAGGTCGAAAGCATTTATAGTTGCCCATGATTCACCTTGGGCATTGATAGGGGTCAGCATAACCATATAGAATTCATTTTTAGAAGTATAATCTCCATTGTATATAATATACCTAGAAGAAATCCTTTTCCTCTGTATCATACACAAAGTAGGTTCTCGGAAAGCCTTCTTCTTTCCTGAAATCATATACGTTTTTTATACCTTCCATGAAATAATAACGATCGGAAACCAACTTTAAAACCAAGAAAGATTCTGGATTCATAATGTGAACAGGAGGGGTTCGCACGATAAACGGACGTAAACTGCAATCGGGCATCAATGTGTAGATCGTATCTGATGAGGGTTCTAATAGAATCCAATTACCATTGAATGGGATTATTCTACTGTATTCGCCCGGTCCGGCAGCTCTTGTTCCTCCTTCATGTCTTAAAAGTTGAAGAAATAACTTCTTTTCTTTAAATGGGGTTCTAATCTCTTTGGTTATGTTTCCGTCTTGCTTCGATACGAGTAGGAATGGTATCTCTTGATTGCATTCATCGTAACAAATCAGATTCTCTTTATCGTAATTAAATATATCCAAATAAAACTGGGTATCACCATCTTGTTTCTGTTTGATACTTCGTTTAAAATTCCCCTCCAAGTCATAGACCTTTATTTTTCTTGCCAAGAAATCGTTAATAAACATTTCATTGTTTTCTTCATCCAATGTGACACTTCTACAAGAGATGTATTCTTCTCCTCCTTGCCCTTTACGATTTATCTTACGAATGGCTTTTCCGGTCCGGTCATACACAAAAATATCACCGTCATCCCTATAGTTCTTTACTAATATGAATTCTTTACCTATAGCCTGCACAAACCCTTGATTAACAAAATCATCGTTTGTTTCCAGCGGGATATATTCTACATCCATGAAATCTTGAAGAGCCAGTTCCTTTTTGAGAAAAGAATTATTGGTTACATTTACTGTGATCAAGTCGTCTGCCGTTTGATCCAGTCTTTTGCAACCTGTCGTTATTAACAGAATAGATAGAAAGAAAATAGTTGTGCCTTTCATGCCGGATCATGTGCAGGCTTTTATCAGGCACACATATCATACAACCTCTTCAGTAGTATCCTTAACAGGAAGCGGCTCCAGACATTTCTTTTTACCGGGAAAGTTAACTTTCCCGGCATTCCTCCGGCAATATCGCCAGCGCTTTGTTTTCGTTGGCTTCCATTATCTCACGCTCTCCCGGACCTTTGTCGTTGATGCCGCAGAGGTGGAGGATGCCGTGGATGATGGTACGGTGGAGTTCCTCGTTGTAGGGAGTGTTGAAGGCTTCGGAATTAGTCTTCACCGTGTCGAGACTGATAAACAGGTCGCCGGAGATCTTATCGCCGCTCGTGTAATCGAACGTGATGATATCCGTATAATAATCATGTTGGAGGTACTGGCGGTTTACTTCCAGAATCTTCTCGTCGGAGCAGAAGATGTAGCTGATATCGCCGACCTTCTTACCGTATGTGGCGGCAACTTCCTTTACCCAGTTGCCGACCGCTCTCTTTTTGATTGCCGGAAGCTTGGTGTCTTCCGCGTAGAATGCTATTGCCATATTGTCGTTCTTTTTGTGTTTTATCTTGCCGAATGATATGTTAAAAATAATTACCCGCTATATTAATTCCGAATAAATGCACTACTAATCCGATTTACATGGGGTGGCAGTATCATTTTGATAGTAGGTGAAAGATGGATTCGTCATACATTTCTTGTCGTTTCTACTGTTTGTAAATTGTTATTCCGACTCGGTCGATAATTTCCTGATGCCTCGATGTAAGCCCTAATCGTGTGCTTGTATTTCTAACCATGTATGCAATGCTTTTAGTAAAGGGAAATAGCTCGTTTGAATGTTATTCGCCACCGACAGAGCCGTTTCTTCGTCATACGTGTGCGTCATCAAATTCCGGTCGTTTAAGGCTTGCAACCACAAATCGCCCTCTTGGATGTACCCGGACTGGAAGGCTTGCCGGAGAAAATTGTCCGGTTCTTTCCGTATGATTTGCATCGCCTTGCTTAATCGGAGGAAGGCTTTGTCGAAATTCTGAAAACGCTGTTTCCAGTGGATATCTTGTTGTTCCATACTTTATTTCTATGTTAGATAGGACGAAGATACGAATTATTTTCAGGTAAAAAACAGATACGTCATAGCGACCGCTGCCACTGCCCCGGCCAAATCAGCCAGAAGAGAGCAGGGGATCGTGTAGTAGGTGTTGCGTATCTTGACACTCCCGAAGTAGAGGGCGACGACATAGAAAGTCGTGTCGCTCGATCCTTGCACGATGGAGCAGAGGCGGCCTATGAACGAGTCTGCGCCGTAGGTGTTCATCGCATCCAACATCATGCCCCGTGCTCCGCTGCCGCTAAGCGGCTTCATCAGCATGGTAGGAAGGCCTTCCACAAATTGCGTGTCCAGTCCTGCTGCCGCAACTCCCATGCGAATGCCGTCGATCAGGAAATCCATCGCTCCCGAAGCCCGGAAAACGGCAATGGCGACCAGGACGGCGATGAGGTAGGGGATGATCGTTACGGCGGTCTGGAAACCTTCTTTCGCTCCTTCGATAAAGGTGTCGTATACGTTGATTTTCTTTCGAATGCCGCTGATGATGAATCCGCATATGATGGAGAAAAGTAAAATGTTGGCAAACAGGGTAGAGTAGAGGGAGACCGATTGCTGGCTCATCATCCCGAAAAGCAAGGCCATACCACCGACGAACGTGATCATGCCGCCGAAGAAAAGTAATAGGTTCCGTTGTAGAATGTTGATTCGTTGTTTGAAACAGACCGCCAATATGGCCATCAGCGTGGAAGAGAAGGTCGCGAGCATAAGGGGCAGGAAGACATCGGCCGGGTTGGCCGCTCCCATCTGTGCCCGGTAGGTCATGATGGAGACAGGAATTAGTGTCAGTCCCGAAGCGTTGATACAAAGGAACATGATCATCGGATCGCTGGCGGACTCTTTCTTCGCATTCAGTTCCTGCAACTCTTTCATGGCTTTCAGTCCCATCGGTGTAGCTGCATTGTCCAAGCCTAACAAGTTTGCCGAAAGGCACATGAAGATGGAGCCCGTAGCCGGATGGTCTTTCGGTATCCCCGGAAAGAGCTTGTTGAATACAGGTGCCGTCAGCCGGGCAAACGCCTGTATCACGCCTCCTTTTTCCCCGATTTTCATGATGCCGAGCCAAAGAGCCAGCACCCCCGTCAATCCGAGGGATATCTCGAATCCTGTCTTTGCCGAAGCAAAAGAAGCGTTGATGATATGGGTGAAAACTTCTGTGTCTCCACCGATGACCAGCTTGCAAAGCGCCACCACGAAGGCGATCAGAAAGAAGGCGATCCAGATATAATTTAGAACCATAGTAGTTGTTGACAGGTAATAAGATACTCGTTATTAGATTACAAAAATAGGAAATAATCGGGTTCCGCAGGAAAAAGAAGGCGGGAAATGGGAGATTGTTTGTTTTGTTGGAAAAAGCTGGTTACTTTTGAGACTCGAATTTTAGTGTTTAATCAATTCAAATTTAGAACAGAATATGATGAATAAAACCTGGTTAACTTTCCTGCTCATCTTGATTTCCGTGGCGGCTTCCGCTACCGGTTATACCTACGAGCGTAATGTCCCGTATCGTGAAAATGCAGGAGATGAATACATGTCCAAGATGTGTCGCCTGGATATTGCCTACCAGCCGGACGTACAAAACGCACCTGTCGTTGTCTGGTTTCATGGTGGCGGCTTGACTGGTGGCAGCCGCGAAGTACCATCCGGGCTGTTGACAGACGGTATGATAGTCGTAGGTGTCGAATACCGCTTGTCACCGCATGTGGAAACAATGGAGATCGTGGATGATGCTGCCGCTGCTGTTGCCTGGGTATTCGATAATATCGGGAAATACGGAGGCGACACCTCCTCTATCTATATCGCCGGCCATTCCGCAGGCGGCTATCTGGTCGATATGGTAGGACTGGACAAGAAGTTGTTGGCGCGTTATGGAAAAGATGCTGACAAGCTCGCCGGGATCATCCCTTTCAGCGGCCAGGTAATCACTCATTTCGAAACCCGCAACCGGCGAGGGCTGAAACCTTTGCAGCCGACGATCGACGAAACGGCTCCCTTGTATCACGTCCGTCCGGACTGCGCCCCTATTCTGATCCTTTCCGGTGACCGTGAAAAGGAATTGTATGGCCGTTACGAAGAGTCTGCCTATTTCTACCGCCTTTTCAAACTGCTTGGCCATCCTGATGTGACACTTTACGAATTGGGAGGTTTCGACCACGGCAGTATGTGCGCCGCCGCTTTCCCTTTAGCCGTCCGGTTTATCCGTGACCATGAAAAGAAGTGAACATCGAATAATTTTATATTTTTGCAAATTTAAAAAGAATAGTTATGACAAAGATATTAGTTACTTACGACATGTTCCGCGAAGGTTTTACCGAGCTGGAAAGCAAGTATGAAGTTACTTTTCCCGAAGGAAGAGATTTCACGTACGAAGAAGTTTTAGAGATGATTTCGGAGTATGACGTGTTGTGCTCGATGTTCGATTTCCCGGTAAACAAGGAATTGATCGACCATGCCCCCAAACTGAAAATGGTGGCAAACTATGCCGTCGGTTACAATAATATCGATGTCGCCTACTGCCTTGAGAAAGGAATCACGGTTGCCAATACCCCCGACCCCGTGACGGCCCCTACCGCTAATCTCGCACTCGGCCTGATGCTCGATGTGGCACGCCGCATTACCGAATGCGACCGTAAGCTGCGCCGGGAAGGTCTTGGCATGAAAGTCGGCGTCTTGGAGAATTTAGGTATCAACGTGACTGGGAAGACATTGGGGATTATCGGTATGGGACGTATCGGGAAAGCCCTTGCCAAACGTGCGAATGCCTGTGGCATGGAAGTACTCTATCATAACCGTCGCCAACTGTATGTCGAAGAAGAGACAAAGCTGAACGTGACATACGTTTCCAAGGAGGAGCTCCTCTCCCAATCCGATTTCGTCTCCCTGAATGCCCCTTATACACCGGAAACCTACCATATCATCGGTGAAGCCGAGCTGAAGCAGATGAAACCGACGGCCGTCCTGATCAACACTGGCCGTGGTCCTTTGGTCGATGAAAAGGCTTTGGTGCAGGCGTTGAAAGACGGGACGATTCATGGTGCCGGTCTGGATGTATTCGAGTTCGGCGATTATCCCTCGCCGGAGTTGCTGGAAATGGAAAATGTCGTCCTTACGCCCCATATTGGGACGCAGACACTGGAAACGCGTATTATCATGGCGCGTACGGTTTGCAACAATGTAATCGGATTCTTGGAAGGCGACCGTCCTGTGTCACGGGTACTGCGTCCATGACGGCGGAGTTTGTGCTGAGTGAACTGCAATCGGTCGGTTCACCCGAAAAGGCGGCCCATCTGAGCCGATTTTTCAAGACCGGACCGGGGCAATATGGCGAAGGCGACCGCTTTTTAGGGGTTGTCGTTCCGCAAACTCGCAGTATAGCGAAAGCTAACAAAGCGATGCCTCTCGATGAATTGCAGCGCTTGTTGGATAGTCCCTGGCATGAGGCCCGTCTTTGCGCCCTATTGGTTCTGGTCTACCGTTTCCAGGATAAGAAGACACCGGAAGCTGAACGGGAAAAGATGTATCGTTTCTATCTGAAGAATACCCGCCGCTGCAATAATTGGGATTTGGTGGATTTATCCTGCCGGGATATTGTCGGCGAATATTTGGTGAACCGGGACCGTTCCGTCTTGTATGAACTGGCTGCCAGCGATAACCTCTGGGAACAGCGGATTTCGATTGTCTGTACTTGGGCTTTTATCCGCCGTTCGGATTTTACCGATACGTTGGCGTTGGCCGAACGGTTGATGACGCATAAACATGATTTGATGCATAAAGCCGTAGGCTGGATGCTCCGCGAAGTGGGCAAAAGAGATCGGGATACCCTCACCGACTTTCTGGAACGTTATGCGACACAGCTTCCGCGTACGGCTCTTCGCTATGCCATCGAGCATTATCCCGAAGACCGGCGCCAGTATTTCTTAAAGATGAAGTAAGGGATGGACGAACAACTGAAAGCGAAATTGAAGGAATGGGCCGGGATCTATAATGTGAGGTCTTTTATACCCGATGATCCGGTTCAGTTTCCTCATCGGTTTACGGAGAAACGGGATATCGAAATATCCGCTTTTATCACTTCCTGGATCTCTTATGGACGCAGGGAACTGATCCTCCGCAAGGCGGACTGGTTACATAGCCGGATGGGTGGAAGTCCTTACGAATGGGTATTGTCCGGCCGGTACTGGGAACTGGTTTCGGATGTCCCAGCCGGCAAACACGATACGTTTTATCGCTTTTATACGCATTCGGACCTCTGTGCCCTCTGTGGTCGGTTGAAAGAGATATATCAGCGGTATGATTCATTGGAAGATGCATTGGCTGCAAGCTCTTACCCGAATCCGGTTTTTAAATTGCAGGATCTCTTTTCCGGTATAAACGGTATTCCGGTGATGGGCGGCACTTCTGCCTGTAAACGCCTGGCTATGTTCCTTCGCTGGATGGTCCGGACCGATGGAATCGTCGATTTCGGGATTTGGCAGACAGTCTTTCATCCCCGCCAATTGATTATTCCGCTGGACACGCATGTTCACCAAATTTCACTGGAACTTGGTTTGACACAGCAGCGAACCGCCACCCTGAAAACGGCGCTTGAGATAACCGAGGCCCTGTCGCATATCTTCCCGGATGATCCTTGCCTGGGCGATTTCGCCTTGTTCGGATATGATATAAATAAGGGAAAATAAGTGGTTTTGGAAGGCGCTGAGTCTGATGATTTCGGTTGATGGCTTGTTGAATCCCCTTTGTTTTAAAATCATAATGCAAAAAGAAAGATGGAAAGAGAAAGAAATAAGATAACTTCCGTTTGCGTGTATTGTGCCTCCAGCACGCAGGTCGCTTCGGCATATCGGGAGGCTGCAACCGAGTTGGGACATCTGTTGGGCGAACGGAACCTGAGAGTGATCAACGGGGCTGGCAATTCGGGCCTGATGTGTGCCGTGTCGGATGCTGCGCTGGCTGCCGGCGGGACTGTGACCGGTGTGATCCCTCGTTTTATGGTAGAACAGGATTGGTGTCACAAGGGGCTTACCGATCTGGTCGAAGTCGACAGTATGCATGAGCGCAAACAACGAATGGCTGATCTTTCGGATGCCGTGATCGCTCTTCCGGGCGGATGCGGCACTCTCGAAGAATTGTTGGAAGTCATTACCTGGAAACAGTTAGGCTTGTATCTCAACCCGATTGTCATCCTGAATATAAACGGCTACTTCGATCCTCTTTTGGAGATGTTCCGCCGGGCCGTCGACGAGCATTTCATGCGCCCGCAGCATGCAGCACTTTGGACGGTCGCCTCTACCCCGGCCGAAGCTGTCGGACTGATTTTTTCGGAACCGGTTTGGGATGCGAATATTCGTAAATTGGCTTTGGTGTGAATCAAGGATGGCACGTCAGTTTAAACGCATTAACCTCCGGTGTGCGGATGCCCGGTTTTAACTCTCCGCCAATTATGATTACCGTGTTGGCATTGTTTGCGATGCCGGCACCGGCACGTGCCAGTTCTTCGTAGTTGCCTAAGTGGGTCCAGTGTTTTGTGAAAGTATTGTATTGTAACAGGGAGGTATTGAATTTATACCAGTCGGCAGGATGTAGCAGATAATCCGGCTCGGGGTGGTTTAGGGCGTCGCGGAAACGGTCGTAGTTCACGCCTCCTACCAGCAGGATGGAGCTATCGCCTGATGCGATGGCGCAACCTCCTGTAACGGTACGGTGGGAACCGCCTGCTAAAGAAGGCAGGAATCCTTCATTTCTCCACTGTTTTGTCTTCGGATGATAAGAAAGCATATCTGTGCAAACAATGGCTTCCTGATGGGCGGATGCAGGCTGGAAACCGCCTGCCAGATAAAGTCGTATGCCATCCTCGGATTGCTGTGCCGTGAGGACAGGCTGTATTCGGGCAGGTCCGGGGAAATCCGGAAGCCGGACCCATTCCTTTTGAAGCGACGGCGTTAGCTGTAATGAAAAGAGTGGGTTCGTAGGGGCGGTTTGCGAACCGTCCTTACCTATTGGAACCGTTTGTGGCTTGCCCTTACCCCCGGCGACATACAGGCAACCATCGGCGTATGTGGCCGAGAGATTATCCAACGGCATGGGAAGTGGCGGCAGTTCGGTGATATGCAATTGTTGTTTTTCCCCGTCCCAGTTGACGAAGAAGACCTGTCCGGAGACCTCTTTATTGTTATTTCCTCCGATCCATACGAGCCCTTCGGGGGTTGTGACCGATGCCCCGTAAGCAAGCGGTATTGGCAGTTTGCCGATCCTTTTCCATCCGGCATGAGATCGGGCGGTTATATCTAATGCATATATATTGCGGTAGTATTCTTTTGTTCCCCCTTCGGATGCTGGTTTGCCGGGGAAGTTGCATCCGCCGGCCACGATCAACTGCCCGTTACTGACACCGGTAAACGGAGCGGAGACTCCGAGAGCCGGCTTGCCATCCGAGCCAGGCAGATCGGGCAACTGGAACCAGCTGACCGGAGACGCTTCCGAAAGGAATGTCGAAGCCGGCAGCCCCGCTTCGTTTACTAAATTGGCACGGGTGAAAGGTTGCCAGCCGTAACGGACGAATTTCGGATTCCGGATTTGGCCGCTCCATACTTTTACTGTCTTTCCATCGATGATTTGTGCCTCCGCGGGGACGAATAAACCATCGTGTTCGGCTATCTCGAACGTGCGTAGCCGGTCGCCGTCGGAACTGTGCATTCCTTTTCCGTAATCGAATGTGACATAGGCAGTGCTGCCCTTGAATATCACCGATCGGTAGAGCGGGCCGGAAGGAATGATCTCGTGCCCGTATGTCTTGTTGAGTGCCCAGTGAGCGAGGCGTTCCCCTATCTCCCGTTTATGGCGCGGGTGGACATCCAGGGAGTCGCCATGGTCGCTGCTGACCGCCATGCCGCTGTTGGGGATCGATTGGAGCATCTGGCGCTGGCTGTCCCGGAACCAAGGCCAGCTGGGACGGTCGATGCTGGATAGTTGCACATAATAGAAAGGCAATTCTTCCGCCCAGTTCTCCCGCCAGTTTTTTGTCAAAAGATGGAACAACTTCTCATGTGCTTCCATATTGTGAGCATTCGATTCTCCCTGATACCAGATGATACCCCGTATCGGGAACTTTTCGAGCGGCTGGATACCGGATTCGTACAAGTAACAAGGCTCGTAGGGATGCCGTTGCTGTTTGTTCGTCGATTTACGGATATTGAGGGCGGCGCGTTCCCGCGCCCAGTCTTGGATAAAATCATTCTGTTTCCAGTCGTAGAGGATGTCAGGAAACTCGAATTCCAGCGTCTTGCGGTCTATCCAGGCTTCCGCCGGTGAACCGCCTATGGCGTTCAGGATCAGTCCGACCGGAACCTGCAAGCTGTCTGACAACATTTGCCCGAACGCAAAAGCGATAGCGGAGAAACGGTTCGCCGTCTCTTCGTTGCATTCCTTCCATTCGGTATCCCGGTAATATTGGAGCCTGTTGAGGGAGTCCAGTGTCGAAATGTCCCATTCCACCGCATTTGTCAGCCAACGTGGTTTCATATCGAAAAGACGGATTTGCGGTTCCCTTGCGGCAAATTCCAGAAAAGCCTTTCGTTGGCTGTCAACGGCACTGCTCACCTGAAATGCCATATTCGACTGTCCGGAGCAAAGCCATACTTCGCCGATCAGGATATTCGTATAATCCAGTTTCCCTGATTCGGCGGAGATACTCAACGTGTACGGGCCTCCTGCCTTCATCGGTGGCAGGATGACCGACCATTTCCCGTCCGAGGCCGTTATCGCTTCGCCTTTCTGTCCGGCGATGCTGACCGTCACTTTTTCTCCGGCATTGGCTGTTCCGGCTATCCGGAGCGGTTTCTCCCGTTGGAGTACCATATTGTCCGAATAGATCACGGGCATTTGGAGACCACCGTAATTTCCGGTCAATGCCCGGTAGACCGTCCGTGCGATGATTCCGGCTCCTTCGGCTGTGGGATGCAAGGCGTCGGGCAAGAGGTCAGGGCGGTCATAAAGTTCTGTATGCAGGTCAATCAGTCCGGTGTGGGCGAGTACTGCGATATCTTCAATGTTTTGTTGTATCTGCCAGTACCAGTCGCGTGTGCCCGATTTGAAGCGCGTATGGCGGTGGGAGATCGGTGTCAGGCGGCAGATCCATATTTCACACTTCGGGTTCGCTTGCCGGAATGCATCGATCAGGGTCAGATAATCCTTCGTGAAGTCATCCCGGTAATTCGGCCAGTCGCGCGGATCGGTGTCGTTCAGCCCGAGGTGGATGACGACCCGGTCGGCGGCAAAGTCGAGGGCGGCCTTGCATTCCTCCTGCTCGTTGTAAGGACGGTGTCCCTTTCGCAATAGCGTCGCCCCGCTTTTTCCGAAGTTGGCGACTTCGTATCCGTTGCCCAACATTTGTTGGAGCTGGGCGGGATAACTGTTCTTTTCGCGGTTCTCAATTCCGTGACCATACGTTACGCTGTTGCCTACACAGGCCACCTTGATCTTTTGCGCCTGGATCGTGGCACTAAATACGATGAATAAACAGAGCAGGATATTTTTCATTTGCTTATCGTTTCTTATCGGGTGAATAGACCAGGCCGTCCACAGCCTTTTCACCATCCGGTGTGACAAATACGAATGTGAACATCCACTTCGGCAAGCGGATTTCCGGCGCGGTGAACTTTCCGACCGGAAGTTTCATGAATACCTTGTTCCATCCTTTCTGCAGATGGACAGGCATGGGAGGACGCACGACACAATTCTCGTTGCCGAGCAGCACCTCGTTGGATTTGGTCCGGTGCGTTGCCGTCCATACCGGAGGCAGGATTTCCCGGTCGTTTACCCACACCCGGCTTTCTCGGTAATCCCATTTTCCCGGAAGCGGCGGCAGATCCATTTCTGAACGGCTGTAATTTTGGAACTCTATCCAGGCGCCTATATCCTGTGCTTTCGGTGAGTAGACCCAGGTCCAGGCATACGCTGTGTGGTTCTCTTGCGGTTCTTTGTAGATACTTGGAACAAGCGTCCCCCAGACATGGCGCAGGTAGATGCCTGCGCCGGTCGCATCCTGTGTTCCATACGTTTTGTTATCGTATGTATAATGGGTTTTCAACTCCTTTTCGGGCGGGAATGATGCCGTCAGATCACCTTGGTTCGGGAACGCGTCTGTAATGCGCCATTTGACGTTCGTCTGTCTAACGTAAGCAAACGGATATCCCTTGAAACAATGTTCCTTATGCCAGAGCATACGGTTCTCGAAATCAGCGAAAGACTTGAACGACTCGCTGTCTTCCGATGGTAAAACCGTCCCTTGCTTGTCGAAATATTCATCTCCGCCTCCTATCCAAGCGCGTTCGGCCACGGCGAGCATATTCGGGTAGAAATTATTCTGTTTGATGAGATCGGTTTCAGGCTGTATCATCCGGTCGTTCCAGATCGCCAGGATTGTGCCAGCCAAGTCGTTACTGCCTTGCGGTTCGTTGTAGATGCGGCTGTTGTAGAGGGCGAACAAGTCGGCGAACGTGTCGAAATGGTTCAGATAATGGAAACGGGAGTCGATGGCCGGAATCCCTTTCTGGGCTTTCCCCCGGTAACTCCACAGATGTGTCATGTCGATTTCCCCCGGCTTATAGTGCCATCCCGGATTCCAAGAGATCACCTTTTTCCCTTTGGAGCGGATATAAGCAACCATTTCGGGCACGAAATCCGGAAGAGTGAACTGAACCTCGTCTGTCCCGATATGGAGGAAAGGGACATCGAACGTTTCGCAAACCTCGTCGATCAGGAGTTTTAATATCTTCATCCCTTCCGGGCTTTGCATCTCGTGGCGGAAGGTACGGACAAAAGCTGCGCTGTGTCCCGGCATATCGATCTCCGGGATTAGTAGAACATGATGTTGTTTACAGAAAACGACCAACTCCCGTGCCTCTTCCAGTGTGTAATATTTGCCCGGCATCCGGGTCGTGTTGACACTGTCGGTCAGCATCGGGAATACCTTGCTTTGCAGTCGCCATGCTTGATTCTCAGTCAGATGCCAATGAAAGACATTTATCTTGTAACGTGCCAAGGCTGCTATTTCCCGTTTCAGTTCGTCCATCGAGGTATAGGTGCGCCCAACATCCTGCATGAATCCTCGGATGCGGAAAGCCGGCCAGTCGGTAATCTCGCATCCGGTGACTACGATGCCGTTTCCTTTCTCTTCCGTCAGTTGGCGTAATGTCTGGATTGCCCAGTAAACACCTGTTTCCGTCATGGCTTTGATTTCTATCCCTTTTGATGTGACACTTAGTTTATATGCTTCCTCTTGGTTCAAGGGAATATCAAGAAAACCTTCCACCCATTTGACCGAAAGTGTCTGTTGCTTTGATATGTTCACCGTTCCCCTATTGCTTATAGGTTGTTCCTCTATAGGGAAACCGAAGTTCCCCACAAGGGAAACGAACGTTCCCTTATAGGGAAACTGTTCTCCGTTCCAAGTTATTTTTTGCGGCCAAGGAAGCAAATGAGGAATACTAGTTGCTTGTGCAACCGATATCCCGGCATATAGGACTATCAATATTGATAGTATTCGTTTCATATAAACGTTATTTTACTAAGTCTGTCAACTTGATGGCCTGGAAAGTCATGTGGGCGACGCTCGATTCGTAGAAGATGCCGACTGTCTCCTTGTCGATCATGGATAGGCAGGAGTAGCCCCAGCCTTCGTCTTCGTCCAGCGTCACCTGATTGGAGAGCGGCCAGGTCATACCTCCGTCCGTACTTACCTTTATGGTGATATGGTTACGTCCCTTTGTTGTGTTTGGGTTGGAGAAGATCAGCAGGTCTTTTCCGGTGATGTTGTCTTTGGCATCTACGTGGATGAGGCTTGCCATACAGACCGGTTCCTGCAGGGTACTGCGGCTGGACGGATGTTCGTTCCAGGTCTTGCCCAGATCACGGGTAGTGGCCACGGCGCGGCTGCCTCCCCGATTATCACGCATATTCAGCATCAGGACACCTGGTTCGACTTCGGCTACCTGCGCCTCGGTCGTGTTCGTGCGTGCCAGGTTATGCAGATGCCAGGTGGTTCCCCGGTCTTTGCTGTACATGATGCCGGCATTCGGTATGCGGGTGGAATCGATGAACTGGATAGGGAAAACCAGCGTCCCGTCTTTCATCGTGATACCCCGTCCCGGTCCCTGTAACAGGAAGTACCAGGAAGGATCTTTCACTTGCGAAGTAATATTGATCGGCTGGCTCCAGGTCTTGCCGTCATCTTCGCTTTTGACAAGCATCAGCTGGGCAGTGCTGTCAGCTGACATACCCGGCATGGAATTCCACCAGGCACGTCCGTTTCCCATGCCATGTGTCCAGGCGGCAACGATCCAGATCGTATTTGTTTTTTCATCCACCAGGATAGATGGGTCGCCCACACCATTCTGTGAGTGAGGCAGGCCACCCGTTTCGCCGAACGTCATCGCAACGCGCATCGGTTCCCAGGTCTGCCCCTTGTCAGTGCTGCGGCTTACCCCTATATCGACCATCTCCTGCAGGTCCACACTGCTGTTGTAGCGGATATCGTACACGCCCAAAAGTGTCCCGTTATTGGTCGTTACCAGTCCTGGAATACGGAAAGCCGCGGCCCCGTCGTCACCGGCATGGCGGACACCGATTCCCATGCGGCGGACATCCGATTTGCCATCCCACACGATTGTCGCCGGCATATTGTTGATCTCCGCCATCGGCATCTGGACGGTAAAGGTGGTCAACAGGGAAGCTTCCGGTTTCATCTCGATGCTGATCCAATAGTAGTTGACTCCTTCCACCATCGGCTGGGTGCTGGTGAAAGTCACGACACTGGAGATATCCGTCACCTCGCTTTGTTTAACGGAATAGGAGGGATTGGCAGCCTTTGTCTTGCCTTCCGCGTGGCTGGATATGTAGGAAACCGGACGGTAATGCTTTCCCTGTCGGGAAGTCGCTTCCGTCCCACTATAGAAAAAGCGTAAAGCCTTTATGTCGTTTAAGTTGATCCCCTCTTTGAATTGCAGGGAAAGTTTGTTGAGCACATCCCCTTTGTGGCCCTGTATACGCATTTCCACTAAGATATTGTCTGTCCGGTCGATCAGTATCGGGATCTGCGGCTTTCTGACAAACAAACTGTCGGCGGCAAAGGCAGTTTGCATGAAGAGAAGGAGACTGAAGTAAAGAAAGATTTTTCTCATGATGCTTTTTGTTGAATTGGATTATTATAAATGGGATTTCCAAATATAACGACATTTGTAGGAAAAGTCAATACCTTTGGAAACCTTGCAAGTTTTACTTGTCGGTCATGTTGACCGTTTTCGGGCGTAAGAAGATGACTTCCACCATTAAGGCGACGAATACCAAGCCGGCCATCATCGCAAAATCTTGTCCTAAGTTACCGGCATCCGTCGATTTACCCAGCAGTTTTGTGATGATCGCTCCGGCAAAGACTCCAGTCATGTTCATGATGCCGTAGGCGGTCGCCCGGTAGCGTGGCGATACGAATTGGCAGAGGACCGGCATGTTGTTGGCGTCGAAAATACCGAATCCGATACCGAAACAGAGCCCGCCGCCGACAATCATGGCGAAACTGTCGCCGAACCCTAACAGCAGGAGTGCCGGAATGGTCAGGGCAAGTCCGATGGAACCGGTATAGATGCGTTCCCGTACATTCCGTTGAATCCACTTGTCAGACAAGATGCCGCCCGCGATCACCCCGATAAAGGAAGAGATTGCGATCGTAAAGGTGGACAATGGTCCGGCTTCCGACATATCGATGGACAAATTCTCGGAAAACAAAGTCGGCAACCAGTTCTTAGTCGCCCAACCCGGCAAGCTCGAAGTGGCGAAGTAGAGCAGGATAATCCAGAATGAAATGTTGACGAACAACATTCCCATTCCCTTTATCGCCGCTTTCACCGGATTCTCTTTCGGTCCGGGTTCCGAATCCAGTTTGGCGACCGTATGATCTTTTTTCTCTTTCAGGAAAAGAATCAGGACGAGACTGTATGCAATCCCGATAATTCCGAACCAGTGGAAAGTCGTTTCCCAACTGTATGCTCCCGCGATGGTGGCCCCGAAACCACCCAATGCCTGTCCGGTGTAGAGCCCGGTCATGTGGATCCCGACGGCTAATGACCGCGTTTTTTCCTGATGATAATCTGTGATCAGCGAAAGTCCGGCAGGGATGTACAAGGCTTCGCTGACTCCCATAATGGCGCGGAGAATATAAATCTGGTTGAAATTGGTCGAATATCCCATCATCAGCGTAACGAACGACCAGACGAAGAGACTGCCCACGATCAGCCATTTCCGGTTGATCCGATCGGCGATCATACCGGCGACAGGGCTCATCAGGCCGTATATCCATAAGAATACCGCCATCAGGCGTCCGAAGTTTGTGGCAGATTCCAGTTCGGTAATGTCGATCATCATAGCAGACTTCATGGTTGAAAGCATCTGTCTGTCCATGTAGTTTAACAAAGCTACGCCCCAAAGCAGGGCGACAACGATCCAGGGGTAATATTTCTTATTGTTTGTCATAGCTCTGAAAGAATTTCTTTACATAAAAGATTACATTTCAGAAGCATCCGGGGGATATGGAACGGACCTTTGTACATATTCCCTTTTGCCGGTTGCGAGAGTGTCCCGTCATAATGGAAGTAGCCGAACCATTCGCCGTATTCTTTATCCGGGAAACGGGCATACGTGTATTCGTTTATCAGTTTGTGCATTTCCAAGTATTTGGGATCACCTGTGGCTTCGTAGGCATATAGTGTGGCGATGATGGCCTCACACTGTGGCCACCAGAACTTCATGTCGTGCCAGTATTCCTGTTGCGGACGTTTCTTGCAATCTCTGAAATAGGTGATTCCACCGTATGTTTTGTCCCAGCCCCATTCCCAGGACCAGTCCAGGATTGTGAGTCCCATCTGCTTCAACTGCGGGTCCCAGTTCCGGTGTTTGGCCTCTTCGAGGATGAACCAAGCAGTCTCGATGGAATGGCCCGGATTGATGGTCCGGCCTGGAATCGAATCGATGAATTCGCCGTTTGGCCCGACTGTTTCCAGAATGGCTTTAAACTCCGGCTTCATGAAATCGCGATGCAGTTCGGCTATCGACTCGTCGATCTGACGTGTCAGCACTGGGTCGTCTATCGCTTCCCGGATGCGGGCGGCGGTGTCGATCAGGATCATGCAGAAGGAATGTCCTTTTGCTACGAATCCTTCTCTGAATTTGGGCTCTAATGTGCCCGGTGTGTTTTTGTAATAGAGAATTTGGTTGAACAGCTTGACCGCCTTTTCTGCATAGCTCTTGTCGCCGGAAGCGATTGAATACTGAGCCATTGCAATTGCGGCAAACGTTTCAGAAAATACATATCGGCGTTTTCGTACGGGAGTTCCTGTTTTAGTCACTTCATAAAACATGCGGCCGTCGGTATCGAAACAATATTTCTCGATAAAGTCGATCCCGTTTTTACAGGCTACCAGCCATTCGGCCCGTTTTTCGAGGTTGTTATAAGCATAGGCGAGGATAAAGGCGAACCGTCCCTGGAACCAGACCGATTTGTTCGTGTCCAGTAGTGAACCGTCCCGGTCCAGACAGGTAAAGTAGCCTCCATTCTCATGATCGATACCATATTTCAGCCAGAAAGGCAGAATGTCGGTCAGTAAATCATTTTTGTATTTTTCGCCCCAATATCCGAGGTATTCGGAGGGTTTTGTAATGTTGTTCATGGCGTTTGTGGATTTAGAATTTATTGCATCTGTCGAAAAAATGAATTGCTTCCAGTTCAGCTTTCATGGCCGTCTCTTCCGCATCCGTCATATTCTGGAACGGTGTCCGGTTTTTACCTAAATCGAGCCCGATCAGTTTCATGATCCGCTTGCCACCCACGATATTACCGCGATAATGGCAGATCACATTGATCACTTCCTGTGAGAAGTTCTGGCGTTCGCGTGCTGTTTCGAGGTCTCCGGCAGCCCAAGCTTCGAGTATTCCGGTCAGCTCTTTACCGTTGTAGTTGGTTGTCCCGCCGATGCCGCCTTGTGCACCGCCCATCGCCAGGCATGGAAGGATTGTCTCGTCCTGTCCGTGAAGCATATCGAATTTGCCGTCTTTATACAAGCGGCACTGGTTGTATTCGTAAAGGCTTTCGTATGTATATTTGATGCCGGCGAAGTTTGGTATACGCCCGTCCACCGCTTTCAGCAGTTCGACCATCGGCAGGAAAGCACCGTTGAAAGCCGGGATGTGATAGTAATAGAAAGGAAGTTCCGGAGCGCCGGATGCGATTTCTTCGCAGTATTTCACCAATTCTTCTATCCGGTTCACTTTCGGGAAAGGAGAGGCCATTGCGCCGATTCCCCAAGCACCTATCTTTTGGGCATGTGCAGCCAGCTTATGGCTCGATTTTACGCAGGTGCTGCCTACGTGTACGATGACCTTGAATCCGGCAGGTGCCACTTCTACCCATCTTTCGGCCAGTTTCATGCGCTCTTCGTCGGTCAGCATATAGCCTTCTCCCGAAGATCCGTTGATAAACACTCCCTTTAAACCGTTTTTAACCAGAAGCTTGGCGTATGCTTCTATCGGTTCGTAATTTACTTCCCCGTTTTCGTAGAACGGTGTGAAAGGTGCATCAATTAAGCCTTTAATCTTTTCCATTATCTGAGCGATTTAATGTGTTTTACTATCCGATGTTTTTAAATACTCGGCAAATGTAAATAAAATATTTTAATAATATAGCCTGGATTAAAATATTATTACAAATAATGGTCTAAAGAAAAGGAGGTTCTATTAATAATGTATCATACCAAGCAGCTTGCTTCTTGATAAGAGGCATGCTCCGAATGAACCTGCCCTTTCTCCTAATTTGGATATTTTGATTTCTGTGTCCTGATTGACTAAGTTGAGCGAATATTTACGGATGGCGCTCTTGATCGGCAAACTGATATACTCGCCTGCCAGTGAAAGTGTTCCGCCCAGTATGACCAGTTCCGGATTGAAGATGTTCATCAGTCCGGCAATACCTTTTCCTAAATTTACGCCCATTTTTTCGAGAATGTCGATGCATAGCACGTCTTCTTTCCTCACCGCTTCGAGCAGGTCGCCGAGTGAGATTTCCTCTCCGCTGTCCAGTTTCCCGGCGAGTATGGTGTTGTTGCCTTCCCGGTAACGTTCCATCAGGATACGGTGGAAAGCCGATCCGGAAGCCTCTGTTTCGAGGCACCCTTTCTTGCCGCAATGGCACAGTACCTCGTTTTCGAACATGCAGAAGTGTCCGAGTTCCCCGGAAAATCCGGATTTCCCGTAGTATAAATTGCCGTCGATGATGATGCCAAGTCCCAGTCCCCACGCCATATTGACGAACAGGATATTCTTTTCTCCCTGCACGACTCCTTTCATATATTCGCCGTAGGTCATGGCCTGGCTGTCGTTTTCAATGAAGACTTTTGCTTGCAACCGTTCCTCGAGAATCTGTGCAAGAGGTTTCTCTTCGAAATAGAAAATGCTGTAGCTATAGCCCGATGCAGGGTTTACGCGGCCGATGATATTGACTCCGATCGCTAATATCTTATTCCGTTCGACAGGCAATGAAACGATGAAATCGTCAATAATCTTGCAGAACTGCTCCAGTGAGGCTGGTGTATTTTCAAGTTGGTACGGGATGTTCTCTTCGAGTTGTACTTTGTCGCCTTTAAAGTCGATCGCTGCGATATTCAACTTGTCCTTAAGCATATCGACTCCCACAAAGTAGCCGGATGCCGGATTGAGACCATAAATGTTCGGTTTGCGTCCCCCACTGGTTGCCTGTTTCCCGAAGTCCAGGATATAACCGTCGTCTTGAAGCTCTGCAACCAGCTTGGTGACAGTCGGAATACTCAGGTCCATTTCACGGCCCAGGTCGGCGATGGTCGCGTCGCCATTGGCGATATAATAGTGGATGATCTTCTTTTTCAGAAGCTCACTGCGGTTATTGTTATCTGAAGACAGTAAAAATTTTGTATTCATGGCTATTGGAATGTTATAATAATGATATAGCTCTACAAAAGTATATAAAATTTTTTCAAATATGGGGTTATAAAAATAAAAATGCATATGAATGTGAATTTGTGGCGGGCAATGCCTCGTTTCTCTATCATGTTGCCTCGCGTTTGTGCATGGTTATGCCTGATTGACCGCTTCGAGAATACAGGCCCAACGAAGTATGTAGCTAACACTTGAAAAGGG